>ULUO01073211.1_pt1 | contig 52266 bp, 40 predicted proteins | sample 1958611 | NCBI WGS metagenome assembly ULUO01 (sample SAMEA4835762, study PRJEB28245) | human gut metagenome | biome: gut microbiome; material: fecal sample | place: Denmark | collected 2008
ATTTCTGCCAACTTTAAATCCCAGCTTTGAATCCTTGCTTTGAAGCTAAGCCATCTTTATCCGCTCTGCCGCATCCTTTGTTATCGCAAGTCTTTTTCCGTTCGCTCTGATTATCACATTGCCAAAGTAGGACGATATGACCTGCACCTGATCTCCGGTCTCAAGCTGACATGCCCCGAACAGTGATCTGTCCGCACAGTTCCAGGCAACTTCACCTGAGAAACCGTTTACTGCATCTGATAATGACATCATTGTAACCACCCCTTCGAAATAATTGTTTTATGAATTCTATTATGTTTCAACGCACTATTCAACATACAATTCGCCCTTCCCTCCCTCTGTTGTCTACACAATTATAGCTCTTTTAGACTGGTGCAAGTCAATTCTAATTGTTAGTATATGGGACTAATCTTTCTTATGCCGGACTAACCTAGATACACAAAAACCCCACCGACATCTGACTTACCATCAGACATCAGTGGGGTTATAATGTTCTCAATAATTATTATCTCACACCGAATTACTCGATCATTACTCGATTACCTTAAGCCATCCCTCTGGGCCTTCGATTCTGCCCATCTGGATTCCTGTAAGAGTATCATACAGCTTCTGAATAACTGGTCCCATCTTCTCCATACCGCTCGGGAAGCAGATCTCCTTGCCGTGATCGTTGATCTTGCCTACAGGTGAGATAACTGCTGCTGTACCGCACAGACCGCACTCTGCAAAATCCTTAACCTCGTCGAAGTATACTTCTCTCTCCTCAGCCTCAAGTCCAAGGATATCCTTTGCAACTACCATCAGTGAACGTCTTGTGATTGATGGAAGGATACTGTTTGACTTAGGTGTAACTACCTTGCCGTCCTTTGTAACGAAGATGAAGTTTGCTCCACCTGTCTCCTCAACCTTTGTTCTTGTAGCTGCATCGAGGTACATGTTCTCATCAAATCCCTCTTTGTGTGCTGTAACTATTGCATGAAGGCTCATTGCATAGTTAAGACCAGCCTTGATATGTCCTGTTCCGTGAGGTGCTGCTCTATCGAAATCTGAAACCTTGATTGTGATAGGCTTTGCACCGCCCTTGAAGTAAGGACCAACTGGTGTACAAAGGATTCTGAACTGATATTCATCTGCCGGCTTAACACCTATAACAGGGTTTGAACCGAACATATATGGTCTGATATATAATGTAGCACCTGATCCGTAAGGTGGTACATAATCAATATTTGCCTTTACTGTATCTACTATTGCCTGTACAAATCTATCCTCTGGGAAAGGTGGCATCTCAAGTCTCTTTGCTGAGTCTGCCATTCTGCTTGCGTTCAGGTCAGGACGGAAACATACAACACGTCCATCCTCTGTTCTGTAAGCCTTCATTCCCTCGAAAACTGTCTGAGCGTACTGAAGAACACCTGCGCACTCGTTTAATACTACGTTAGGATCCTCTGTGAGTGTACCCTCATCCCATGCTCCGTCCTTATAATTTGCTACAAATCTCTTATCTGTCTGAACATAGCCAAATCCAAGGTTTGCCCAATCGATATTCTTCTTATCCATATCTACATCTTCCTTTCACTTTAGCTTGTGCTTTTTTGTATGTGTCTGTTATATCACATTATTTCGCCTTTTTCCATATGTATATTGAACATTTGCTTGAAAAATTAAGGTTTTTCTTCCAAAAACGGCTAATTTTTTCATGTTACAATGTACAATTTGGTGATTTTCCCAAGTTACAAGCTTGTCTACTTCAACTTATTACCCTCTGAGAAAGCATCGCCAACCCTGTCGCCGAGTGCAAAATATCCATGTCCGATGGTGTCAAACACGATCGGATGGAACTCTTCATATGTGATCTCGCCGTCATCGCCCAGGATACGGTCGTCTGCAACAACATTTACAATCTCGCCGAGGAACTTGTCCCCGTCTATGATCTCCTTGAGCTTGCACTCCATTGTCAGTGAAAGCTCGTTGATGACCGGAGCATTTACAAACTCGCTCTTTCTGGTTGTAAAACCAGCCTTCTTCATCTTGTCTGGCTCGTCATTTGCCGACACGATTCCCACATAGTCACAGGCTGCCACATGCTCTGCATCAGCAATGGCAACTGTGAACGCTTTGTTCAGCTTTATATTCTCGGTAGTCTTATGACTTCCAAGGTCAAATATGATCTCATTTGCTCCGACTATTCCGCCCCATGCCGCATTCATGACATTTGCATTGCCATCGGCATCGTATGTTCCGATCATCATGACCGGCTGTGGCACCAGCATAGGTTTTACACCAAGATTCTTACTCATATTATCTGCCTCCTTAATTTGAAGAAACTTACCCTTCTATTTTATGACTACTGCCATCTAAGGGCAATATTTTTCTGGCTAAAATGTTATTCCCCACATGCATATAAGCACCGCCAGGAACAGCACATTTGCAAATGTAAAATACGCCAGATATCTTCCTCTGGCGCCCTTGTCCTGTCTCGCCACATATTTGAATGAGATCAGACTCGCCATAGATGCTATCAAAGTTCCAAGTCCGCCGAGATTGGTACCGACTATCAGGTCTGTGTACCTGTCTGTAAATCCTGACAGCAATACTGCAGCCGGAACATTGCTTATAACCTGGCTGGCAAGGACCGAAGTTATCACCTCATGCCCACCAAGCACCTTCTCTACAAATGTCCTAAATCCATCGATTCTTCCCATATTTCCGATAAACACGAAGAATCCCACAAATGTGAATATCAGCGAATAGTCAACCTTCAGCAGCAATCTTCTCTGGCATATGAGAACTACCACAAGCACCACCGCAAATGTCACCCAGTATGGAACGATCCGCGCCACGGTGAGCAGCGACAACGCAAAGAGTATTCCGTATATCCCCAACAGCTTTCTGTTAACCTGTATATCACCGCCTGAGAGTCTGATCTCTAGCTGCCTGTTCCTGCCCTTCATGCATACAATGATCCATAACACAAGAATCACTGCCGATGCCATTGTATATGGAAGCATCAGTAACATAAATCTGCCTGCACTGATTCCTGCCAGGCCGTACAAATACAGATTCTGCGGATTGCCTATAGGTGTCAGCATGCTTCCAAGATTCGCGGCTATGGTCTGTAGCGTTATCACAGGAACCATCCATCTGGCGAGGACTTCCTCCCCTGCCATTCCCAGAACAGTAAGCGTCATCGGCACAAATGTTATGAGCGACACATCATTTGTGATAAACATGCTGAAAAAGAGGCACATAAATGTAAGCACAAATGTCACCGCCCGGAGCGAACCCATACGATTTATCATGCTTTTCGCTATGATACCAAACATTCCCTGCTGTGAAAATCCCGCAACCACTGTCATAAGACAGAACAGGATTGCAAGCGTTCTGAAATCTATGTAGTCTGCATATGCGATGTCCGGCGGCACGATAAATGCTGATATCACCGCCAGCAGAAGTGCCACGGTGAGCACTGTCTCTTTGCGGACGAATTCTCCGATTTTCTTTATACCCCCGATCATGGTCTGAATGTCCTGAGTGCCTCTATAGTCTTGGTGATCAATTCATCAAGTGACCAACCAAGCATATCTGCACCTCGCTCTATGACCTCTCTGGAGCATCCCGCAGCAAATCCCTTGCTCTTGTATTTCTTCTTAACTGACTTGAGTTCCAGATCTTGAACACTCTTTGATGGTCTCATGAGTGTGACTGCTCCGATAAGTCCTGTGAGCTCATCCACAGCATAGAGTACCTTCTCCATCTCATGTTCTGGTTTTATGTCAACCGTTATACCATAGCCATGGCTTGCCGTCGCATGTATGATTCTCTCGTCAACACCGTGCTCTCTCATGATCTCCTGGGACTTGATGCAGTGCTGCTCAGGATACTGTTCAAAGTCCAGATCGTGAAGCAGTCCGACTATTCCCCAGAACTCTTCCTCATCGCCATAACCAAGTTCCCTTGCAAAATACCTCATGGTTCCCTCTACGATCTGTGCATGCTCCAGATGGAACTCATCCTTGTTGTACTCTGTGAGTAATTCCCACGCTTCTTCTCTTGTCATCTTTTTATCCTCCTCGTAAAAATACCATATCTATCTAAGCCGTGCAGGTCTGCACACACGCGCCGACATCCGCTCCTTAAGTTCTGTGATCTTTGCGGCACACGTCGTCAGATTCGCCGCAGCATTTTCAGGCTTCATCGCCGTTCTCACCTGCTCCGGATCACTGTCATCTATACCAAGCACATTGTTTACCGCGTAGCACTCATTGAACACGCCTTCTTTGACGCAGTTCTCCGCGCCATCCCCAAGACATCCTCCTATGGCGATCACATATTTGCCGTGTTTCTTTGCAAGCTTTGCGACTCCCAATGGGGTCTTGCCCATCATGGTCTGCGCATCTATCCTGCCCTCACCGGTTATGACTGTATCCGCCCATTCTACATCTGCCTCAAGCCCTGTCTCAGACAAAACTATATCAATTCCCGGCGTTAGTTTTCCGCCGAGGAACATGAGAAATGCATATCCGAGACCACCCGCAGCGCCGGAACCTGGGGTGTATCTGTCAGATTTTCCTTCAACGGATCTTTCCACTACATCGGCATAATGCTTCATATATACATCCATAAGCTCAACAGTCTCCGCATCCGCACCTTTTTGCGGTGCAAATACACGGCTGCATCCAAGCTCACCTACAAGTGGATTCGTCACGTCACAAGCTATTAAGAACGTGCAGTAAGATAACTTTAATGCAACATCCACGTCGTCTCCGCTATGCATGCCAGAGTCACCAACACTAAAAAATTCTACAGTATTTCCACCTCTCTCCGGCTTATACGGGCTGATGATACGTTCTATGACTCCAAGTCCCTCCGCTCCATATGGCACATCCCTCCCATCCGCATCAAGGCAAGAAAAGCCAAGTGCCTGAAGCATTCCTATCCCGCCGTCATTTGTAGCACTACCACCTATCCCGATGATAAAACGCTCACAGTCCTTTGAAACGGCATCCTTTATCATCTCGCCGACACCATATGTCGTCGTGTGCATCGGATTTCTCCGGTCCTCCGAGACAAGCGGAAGTCCCGCAGCAGCTGACATCTCCATGACCGCTGTCTTTCCCTCATCTGCATCGTATGTGATATAACTCACCGTAAGCTGCTCTCCTAGCGGTCCCGTCACCGTGCACTTCTCTGCATTAACATTTTTTCTTCCATATATAATCGCCTCTGTTGTACCCTCGCCGCCGTCAGCCACAGGCCTAACCCTGACCTGACTGTCTGGCAGTACTATTTTTATTCCCTTTTCTATGGATTCCCCCGCCTCAATGGAAGTCATGCTTCCCTTAAATGAATCCACCGCCACGAGTATTTTCTTCATATTATATTATTCTCCATTCACAGTTCTCAGCTCAATACTAAATTCACCGTATATTATAATACTTTGAGGTGATTTTTCCACATATAAAAAATGCGGACATTCCATGTCATATGAAATGCCCGCTGTGATATTTTTCTGGTCTTCGTTTACTTTTGATCATCTATTTTGCTTTTATCGCAACCACTTTGCTCCATGCTGAATAGATTTTAACAACTTTTCCGCTCACCTTCACATTTTTATATGTTCTTACCCTCACATAGTAAACTCTGCCGGTATTGCATTTTGATATCTTGTAATATGTCGTGACGTTATTTCGCAGCGTGGCAGTCCTGTTGCTCTTCCTGAATCGGCTATCAGTCGAACACTGTATCTGATATCCGGAGGTCTCTACCTTCTGGGCACTCCATCTTATCGCAATACAGTTCTTTCCTGCCACCTTCTTTACTATCTTTGTTCCCTTTGGATTGATCTTAAACGCCATCCTTTTACTTCCAGAATATTTAGAACCTGCAAATGTGACCTTTACCAGATATTTTCCTACACTTTTTCTCCCCGCACTGTAAATGACCTTGTAATCTGTATTCTTTACCAGAGCCTTCCCAGCTGAATCCTTCACCTGAACGGCTGGTGTTCTGACTTTGCCATTATATACACATGACACCGCGCTCAGTTTAACCGTAGACACTTTGGCGATTTTTGATGTTGAAAGCTTCTTGCCACAGGATTTACATGTTGTGGTTATGACTCCATCGGTCGTCATTGTCGCCTTTTTCGTAACCTTATTTACCTTTGATGTATGCTTGCAAACAGTCTGGGTCTTTGAAGTGAGAACTGCCGACTTGGCATTGCTGTACACTTTATAAAGTCCCTTTATGTACTCCAGTTCACCTGAAATCTTATAACCCTGTGACAATAAATAATCAGGATCATCAAACTCAACATCTGTGAATTTCACATTATCCTTAGACTTTTCAACCATACAGTACGACATAACATTTCCATATTTATCCGTCACATCTCCGAGTTCACCTTTGATATCATACTTAAAATTTTCAAACTCTTTATAACTATCATCTACTGCATCACGCATGAATACGCACCGGTCACCAGTATTCTGATCAATATATACTTTTGCCGGCATAGTTGATCTGTATGAATACCCATTTACGTTTTCTTCCGTATCTGTATAACCGTACTTTTCCGGATCAAAAATACCATCCGTGGCATCAATTTCACGCATATAATATTTGCCTGTATATCCAGGCATCAGCATAAGCTCATATAACGTGTATCCCTTGACATTTTCTGCCTTTATACTGCCATCATCGTTATAGTAAGTTCTGACATAATCTTCTACTGTATATTTTTTTCCATTATCGCCCTTTGTATATACGTGACAATCATGTGAATTCTCCATGTCTACAATAATCGCCTGTATTTCATCATACCTCATCTCGGACGCCTGTTCCTTTTTCAGACCAGTGAGTCCATTCACGACAAAGCAATCAGCAACAGTTGTATAATCTGCTATAACAATACTTCCATCTGTTTTACCTGCATATACATACACTTCCGCATTCCCACTTATCCTGAAGTAAGACTTTGTTCCTTCCGGCTGTAATACTATGGCATCTGACTTCTTCTGTTCCTCATTGACATATAACTTACCATCACCAACAATCTCAACCGAACCGCCGTATCCATATCCCCAGGCACACAACATACCTATGTGACTTGAACCAACCAGTTTGATCTTGAAATTGTCTCCCATCATATTCATGCTGAGCATATAGTCTGGCATATTACAATTGGTGAGTGTCAGCGTATTTGTTTTTTTGTCATATACTGCACCTTTTGCACTTGTCGCTATTCCTTCCTGTGGAGTTCTGAAACTGTACACATATATCATGTCGTCTTTCTCCAAATTGTAAAACTGAACATATGCATAGCTCTCTTCCTCATCTTCACACGGTCCATTGTTCGCAGCCATCGCCACAACGCCGCCCGCTGTCAGAATTAAAATAAACGACAGCAAAAATGTCAATCTTCTGAAATGTTTCATAGTCATTCCCCTTTCTATGATAGTTTGATAGTTCTCGTATACAGATGAAATGCATCTTCCACCCATCTGTTTCATATCATAGATTATAGTCATTTGCTGCCGTTTTCGTAACGTTACATATGTCTCATATTCAATTTTTGACAGTTTTATCTCATTTTTTTAATCAATAATGTCATTTTTAGTTTCCTGACACGGCTGGCCATCCAACACTTTCCCATCTATAGCGTCATTTCTCGTGCCAACTGTAATAATACTGTATCAGACCTACCCTTGACTTAGTCCCTGTCTTTTCATTCATGGATGATATATGTCTGTATAACGATGCCCTGGATATATATAGTTCATCAGCAATCTTCTGTATACTTTCGTCAGATATAAGAAGTTTTTGCAAAACCTCCCGTTCACGGCCAGTGAGGCCGTGCATATCTGCAAATCGTTCAAAGTCCACCTCAGTTCTTTCACTTAAACTCTTCGATGATCTCATCACTTTTTCCTCATCATATTGTCTATATTGTTTCTTTTGAAGGCTCTCAAGCACAAACACTGCTATACTTATGAAAACCAGTAACAGTATAACTGTGACGCTCATCGCCATGATCCCCGGCGTTTTAACGATCACATATGATATAACTCCCACAATACCTGCACCAATATTATTTATCATCCTGCCTGCTCCCGCCCAAAATGACTGCCATTTCATGGTGTAGGAGACATTTATAAATCCTGTGGTGAAATAAACAACAAAAAATCCTGCTGCGAGATAAAATACAATGAGTCCTATGAGGAACGCTCCCCCATTTGTTATATATCTAAAATAATATAGCACTGGATTTTTGTCAAAATATAAAAGACCGGTCATACCTAAGCATGTCCGGTCTTTTTTCATTAATCATCATTATTTTATAATTACGTCTGGTTAGTATTTCTTTGTGCCTTTTTCAGATACACGATCAGTCTCACCGCAGCTGTTAGTGCTATGACTATCCACGTGAATATATTCGTATACCAGATTCCCCAGAATCCCATATCCAAAGCATACATGAGGATCAGCGCAAACACAACTCTGCCGCCGACCTCCAGAAAACCATTTACCATGGAGAATACCACATCCCCCATACCGTTTAAGGCACCTCTCACCGTATAGATAGTTCCAAGTGCAACATACATGCTGCCCGATATCACCATTCCCTTTGCGCCAAGGCGGATAACCTCCTGATCCGTCACGAAGAAATGAATGATGTTTTCTCTGAAAAGCAGTATTGCAACAAAGAGTACAGCGCTCAAACCTATAGTTATGCATTCCGCCTGCCATACAGCCTTTTTTATTCTGTCATATTGCTCTGCTCCAATGTTCTGTCCGGCAAATGTCGAAAGTGCAAGCCCAAGCGACGAAAATGGCTGGAATACTATCCCCTCCACCTTTCCAGTTGCAGTGTAAGCTGCCATGACCGCAGGACCATATCCATTTATAAGCGCCTGAAGAAGTGAGCACGATATGGATATCATAGAAGTCTGGACTGCCATCGGAAGTCCTATCTTGAAATCTGCTTTTAATATACTGTGATCCACCCTAAAGTCTTCTCGTCTGAGTTTGAAATATGAATTGGTTTTCACTGCATATATTATCGAGCCTATTCCTGAGACAATCTGACTGAATACAGTTGCATACGCAGCTCCGGCAACTCCCATATCCAGATATACCACAAATATTATGTCCAGCACTGCATTTATAACTGATGCGATCATTAGGAATATCAGCGGAGTTCTCGAATCACCAAGAGCCCGCAGTATCGAAGATATTCCATTATATACCGCAACTGCCACCGTAAAGGCACAGGTTATCTTCATATATGTATATGCGTATGGAACTGTCTCCGCAGGCGTGTTCATAAGCCTGATGAGCGGCCCCGTAAGGCAGACCCCCAGCACACTCATGAGCAAGCCAACTCCCAATATCACGTAAATGGAATTCGCTATGGCTTTTCGCACAAGATCATCACGCTTTGCACCAAAATACTTCGCTATGACAACACCTATCCCAGATGCCATCCCACTACACAAAGAAAAGAACAGGAAACTTATCATTCCAACCGAACCGACTCCTCCAAGGGCATTTGCCCCGAGATGCCTTCCGACAACCACTGAATCTACCACACTGTAGACCTGCTGAAACAGGTTACCTATGAGCAAAGGAATCGAGAACTTCATGATAAGTTTCAGACTGTTCCCTTCTGTCATATCCATCACATGTTCTTTTTTATTTAATTGTTTCTCTGATACTGTACTGTTCAATACTTTCTCCACTATGTTCGCCTCTTACGTCCATATATTACGTCTTATTCTTTCCGATCGCCCAACCATACATAGTCTCGCAGTATCTTCTTTATACAATACAAATAATGCACATATTCTAATACATGTGTATATATAACCCTCTTGTCTGTTAACCCGTTACAGCATCATAACATATATATAATAATGTGCAATAGTTAATTAACTAATAAACACAAGTTACGATACTTTTAGCTCTCAATATAGTCAATATAATCACTCTCATCAGCAAATAACTGATACTGACCGTCCACATATCCCATATAACCCTCTGACACGAAATAACCTTTTAACATAATCACGCCTCCTGTTCACTCTTTTGAACTGTATCTACAAAACGTTTTTTAGAATGCATTCCGCTCCTGCACTCCCTAATATGGCTCTATCTTACTTTGTCCAGTGTCCAAAAAAATGTACATCATGTTACTGCTTTTTTCGTGTCATTATGCGTGACATGTATCGGTCTTCATATTATAATAAATATAACTTTTTTATATTATTTTATGCTGTCTTACTACAGCGATGAGGAGGAAATATGTACTACGGAGCGCTCGAAGCCGGCGGTACCAAGATGGTATGTGCAATAGGCGATGAAAACAAGAACATAATAGACCGAATATCTATTCCAACAGATACGCCTGATCAATCTGCTCCTGTCATGATAGACTATTTTAAGAAACACAACATATCAGCACTTGGCATAGGAACATTCGGACCAGCAAATGTAAACCAGAATTCCCCATCATATGGAACCATTTTAAAGAGTCCCAAGAAAGCATGGGAGGGATTCAATTTCTATAAAACATTCAGTGAGGCTCTTAAGTGTCTGGTTGTTGTGGATACAGACGTAAATGCAGCTGCATGGGGCGAATTTCTATTCGGCGCATTAAAAGGGCTTCACTCTGGAATGTATCTCACCATAGGCACCGGTATAGGTGGCGGCGTGATAGCTGACGGACATCTCATCCACGGCATGATGCATCCGGAAACCGGTCATATCCTCATACCTAGACGTGATGGCGATGACACGCCATGTTCATGCCGTTTTCATCAGAATTGTGCTGAAGGTCTGGCTGCGGGACCTATGCTGGAGCGAAGAACCGGAATGAAGGGCAAAGATATCCCCGCTGACTCACCTGTATGGGATCTGGAAGCATACTATATAGCAGAAGCACTTGTAAACTATACCATGTGCTACTCTGTTGAAAGGATAGTCCTTGGGGGAGGCGTCATGTCCAATGAATTTCTGTTTCCTATGATCCGCAAATATTACACCGAACTTCTCTCCGGATACATTGATATGCCACAGGTAAAGGATCCGGACACGTATATTGTACCTGCAAAGCTTGAAGGCAACCAGGGGATCATCGGAGCTATGAACCTGTTCTAAACCGGAAACTATACACACAAACACCCCATAATCTCATTTACAAATGAAATTATGGGGTGTTTGCTATATTTTTATCCAATTTTTATATCGCATCATTTAAAATTCTACGCAAAGAAGGCAAAATACAAAAGAACTATAACTCCAAGAACTATTCTATACCATCCAAATATCTTGAAATCATGCTTCTTGATGTAGCTCATCAGGAACTTTATGACAAGTATTGATACAAGGTATGCAACTACACATCCTATGATAAGTATTGCAAGCTCTGCACTTGTAAATGACAATCCAAACTTTATGAGCTTAAGTGCACTCAGTCCAAACATAACAGGTACAGCAAGGAAGAATGTAAACTCTGCCGCTGCGACTCTTGATACACCTAAAAGCAAAGCACCTATAATGGTTGCTCCTGAACGCGATGTTCCCGGTATGATCGAGAGTACCTGGAACATACCTATGAGAAATGCCGTCTTATATGTAATGTCACTCAATGATTCAACCTTAGGTGTCCTGGTCTTATTCCAGTTCTCGATCACGATAAATGCAATTCCATAAAATATAAGAGCTATCGATATGACCACTGCGGTGTGCAGATGAGCCTCAATAAAATCATCAAACAATAACGTAACTACGGCTCCCGGTATACAGGCAACAACCGTCTTAAACCACATACTCCATGTATCCTTCTTGAATACCGACTGCGTCTTATCTTTCATCTGGAAAGGCCACATCTTCTTCCAAAATATAGTCACAACAGCAAGTATTGCGCCAAGCTGTATGATGACAAAGAACATATCCTTAAAACTGTCGCTGGCATCGAGCGTGATAAACTCATCCACCAAAAGCATATGACCTGTACTGCTGATAGGCAGCCACTCCGTGATTCCCTCAACGATACCAAGGAACACTACCTTAAGTATCTCAATAAAACTAAGTGCCATTTTTTCTCTCCTTTTGATCCGACCTTAATCTCTGATTACCTTGCTACAGCCTTTTGTATCATTGTATCTGAATTGTCACTGTCAGCTGGCTGCGTCCTTTATAATAACATATTCTGCTACATTGTACATCATTCTTTTTTAAGCTTTAGAAAGTGTTGAGATTCTGTTTGCATTATATCTACATTTGAGCAGTTATATTGGGCTTTTACCACTCGTCTTTTGAAAAGTTTCAAGAGATTTACAGCTATCCGGAATGGCCGTCCCCCAGATCTCAACCAGCTTATCCACAGAAAATGCTGCATTCGCAGGACTTGTGGATGGAAGTATCACCGCTTCTATATCGAGTTCTTTCTGCTGGTATTTTGAAAAATACTTCCCTGATGTCTTTCCATTACATATGACCTTTGTCACCTTTGATGAACTGATTATTTTTCCAAGATCTGTAGGGATTACATTTTTTATGCTGCTGTCACTTGACCCTATGATGTCACAGCTGTATATAGCATCCCAGAGTGCAATGTGATGTGCATGAAGCATGATCTTCTTCTCATCAATGGTGGTTGGGAGTTCTTCCCCCAGCACCCTGCTCATAACCTTCCAGAATCTGTTCTGGGGATGTCCATAAAAGAACATCTGCTCTCTGGACTTCACTGATGGCAGACTTCCCAATATAAGAATCTCCGAATCATCATCATAAAGCGGCGGAAATGGATGTACTATATGCTCATATTTTTGTGATTTTGTGTTCTGTAATCCCATAACTCTGCCTCCCTTGTCGGACATCTATCCATAATAAATTCAGGCTCATTTTTAATACACAACCTTTTTTTCCTAATATATTGTAATCTGCATGTTGGTAATACGCAAGGATAATGCGCAGGAAACAATTTAATTTACATCCATAACAAATTCATGTATATTAATAAAGTTAACGCATTTTTGCACGATATTAAGGAAATCTGGCGCGGTGCGGGGACAAACATATTTGGAGGGAATATTACATGAAAACCAGAGAATCTTTTAACAACAAATGGGGGTTTATCCTGGCTTGCATCGGCTCTGCCGTGGGAATGGGCAACATCTGGATGTTTCCCACAAGGGTCTCCATGTACGGGGGCGGCTCTTATCTCATCCCCTATTTTATATTTGTAGTACTTATAGGATTTACCGGAGTCATTGGCGAGATGAGTTTTGGCCGGGCTACAAGGTCTGGACCAATCGATGCATTTGGAATCGCTATGGAACGAAAAGGGAAACGAAAACTTGGAGAGCTGCTCGGCGGAATACCTGTGCTCGGTGCCCTTGCAATGGCGATCGGTTACACCGTAGTCATGGGATGGATACTCAAGTATATGGTCGGTGCTTTCACCGGAAGCACGCTGTCTCCGGCTGACATAGACGGATTCAGTGCTGAATTTGGCGGCATGGCCTCTGCATTTGGCAATAATATGTGGCAGATCATAGCCCTCGTCATAGGAATCGTCATTCTCATGTTTGGAGTAGGGAATGGCATCGAAAAGGCAAATAAGATCCTGATGCCTGCATTCTTTGTATTGTTCATCATTCTGGCTATATACGCGGCATGCCAGCCGGGTGCAATAGATGGATACAAATACATATTCCGCATAGAACCAAAGGTTCTCGCGGATCCAAAAACATGGATATTTGCCCTGGGACAGGCATTCTTCTCACTGTCTGTCGCGGGAAACGGAACTCTGATATACGGCTCCTACCTTCCCGACAGCGAGGACATTCCGGAAGCTGCAGGACGAGTGGCCCTCTTCGATACCATCGCTGCCATGCTTGCAGCGCTTGTCATAATACCTGCCATGGCGACTGCCGGGGCTCAACTAAACCAGGGAGGTCCCGGACTGCTGTTCATCTTCCTGCCTTGTCTGTTCAAATCAATGCCGGGAGGATATATCATAGCGATCATCTTCTTTGTGGCTGTGTTTATGGCTGGACTGTCATCACTTATAAATCTATATGAAGCACCGATTGCAACTGTTCAGGAAAAATTGGGCGTCGGCAGAAAACCCGCATGCGCCATCATTGGTGCCATTGCAGTTGTCGTGTCAATCTGCATACAGGGTATCGTGTCAGACTGGATGGATGTCCTGTCCATCTACATCTGCCCGCTCGGCGCAGGGCTTGCCGGAATCATGTTTTTCTGGGTATGTGGCAAAAAATATGTTGAGGAGCAGGTCAACACAGGAAGAGAAAAGAAATTCACGGAGAAGTTCGTTCCTATCTGCAAATACATCTACTGTCCTGTATGTCTTCTCGTATTGATACTTGGTATCCTGCTCGGAGGTATCGGCTAAACATATAAAAGCAGCCTGACGGATCATCACCATGTATAACATTGATGATGTACGCAGACTGCTTTTTCTTATTTTTTGGTATTCAGCACTCAGATATGTTCGTTTATTCATCATCCGAAAGTCCAAATCCCTCTTCCAGGAACCTGTTCCACTCGGCATTATTGCTCTCAAGTTTTTTCTTTTGCATGATCCTGTTCCTATCTGCAAGGATGGAAAGCATCTCATCCACAATCTCCTCAAGTGGCAGTTCCTGATAGTGAGACAGATATCCTATCATCCTTCCGGCAGTGAAGTCGGTATTCAGATTCTTTGTTATGAGGTCGCAGAACTCCTCCGGATACCCCCGGTCAAGCATCATATCATAAAGTTCCATGCTCATCTCTGATCTCGGTTTCATTCAGATCTCCTTCCTATCACCAAGCTTGCCACCACTGTAAATATTGCACTGATCATAAGTTCTGTATAGTAGCCCAGTCCTCTGCTGAGTATCATGCCCGGCAGGAGCAATGTGCTGCCAAATATCGGCAAGAACATCTCCATAAAGAGTTTTTCACTGATTCCCATACCCCCCGGAAGGGGAAGCATATCCACCGCAACTGCTATGGCACCCTGCATGAGAATGATAAGCCATGCCGATGATCCTGAAAGTCCAAATGCCTTGTACACAAACCATGTAGCTGCAAATAGTGATAATCTTTGCATAACTGTTATAATGAACACTACCACCAGCATCCCGAAATGTCCTATCATGTAATCCGCAGTCTGGTTATACTTTTCCATTGATTCCGCGAGTTTTTCCTCACGGGACTTCTTATGTCTTAAAAACTTCATCCGCTCAAGAAATCTGCTGCCATTCACCACAAATGCCTTTGCAAGCGATGGGTGGAACGCAAACAGCACCATACCAGCCACGCACACAACATTAAGTACAAGCCCAAGGTAAAATATCCACTGCACATCATCTATATATGTATGTATAAAACTCTGTCCAAATATGGCTATTCCAAGTCCCAGAAGTACCAGCACCAGCTTGTAAGTGATCGTCACTATGAGCAGCACCTGTGTGGAAACAGGGATTGGTATCTTCTTTTTCTTCATATAATATATCTGAGCCGGCTGTCCCCCCGACGCAGAGGGTGTGATGCAGCTGAAAAAGAATCCAACCGACGAGAACAGGAAACAGGTTCCCCTGTCTACCTTCACGCCAAGATTCCGCATCATATAATGAATGATAATTGATTCTCCCCATATAAATACCACGACACATGCCACTCCCGGTATGAGCCACCAAGGATTCACCGTCTGAAGTATATCAGATATCTGTCCTATATCCTCGCCGTGAAACACTCCGTATATCGTTCCGGCAAATATGAGAACCAGGAACAATACGTTGAACACCATCTTTTTCTTATTTTCCATTTAACTTACTATCCTTTTCATATCCGGGGCAATTCCCCTGTAAATACAGTGCGAACTTCATGCACAATGCTAGTATATCATGGATCATTCAATTAAATGGCAAAAAAGGGTGGTTTTTACTTTAATTATTTGTAATGTGAGTTTTATGTGGCATACACATTCTATTTTTCACTGTTCAGGATCGGCAGATTCTGCCCCTCCTCCCAGAGAGTCGCAACCTCAGTTCCATCCTTGTGGCAATACACTATCTTATTTATAACTCTTGGCTCCTCATCGCCATAGTATATATCTGAACTGCCTGTATGCTCATGTTCAGTCTGAGGGATAGCCGCGCCCTCTCTATATCCTCCAAAGCTCTGGTATGCCTCACCTGACATCCACGACCTTGCATTTCCAAATATATCAAGTGATGTCAGTCCCTGCTCCCCGAGATAAAATTTGAATACACCGCTATCCATTTCATCTGAAGTGCTTATATCTACTATCTGTCCCATTCCCTCAAGTCCATTCTGGTGAAGGTACAACATTCCGTCTATCTCGACAACCTGGGCAGCCTGCTGGATTCCCACCGATGTCATCTTTGGCCACACCTCAGTCCACCTGCAGGTTATCGCCCAGTTGAGCAATATCCAAAGCAACACAAATATCAAGATAACCGCCAGCGCTCTTCCTCTTATCTTTTTATTTACAAATTTCTTAAACCCTTTGACTCCTGAACTGTCCTCCATTGGAAGCACAAGATGTGATTTCATGCGCTCAACCGTCATCAGGCAGTCCGGACAATGCTCTATATGCTCCTCAACCTTTGCCTTGCTCTCCTCGCTGCATACACCATCCACGTAAAGTGGTATGAGATCTTTTATTATTTCACAATCTTTATTCACTATTCTACCTCCTGTTTCTGTTACATTTTATCCATTATCATCATTCTGGCACGGTGATATGTCACTCTCGCCCAGCTCTCCGTCTTGCCAAATACATCAGCGATCTGTCCGAATCTCAGTTCACCGAATACCCTGAGCGTGAACACTTCTTTATACGGTTCCGGCAGTTCATGCAGTATTCTGTGAATCTTTATAGCCTGCTCCTTATCAACCATCTCTGATATGAGATCATACTCCGCATCCCCCATAAGTGCAGCCTGTGACTCTGACCGGTTATTTACCGCGTCACCATCCACCTGCTCCCTGTTCTGTTTTCCCGCATATGTAAAGTATGTATTCTTGGCTATCTGACAGAGCCAGACCTTTATATCACAGTCTCCTTTGAACCGATCCACAGCTTTTATCGCTTTAACAAATGTCTCCTGTGTTATGTCTTCGGCTATGTGGGGATTCTTAGACAGTGCCAGCACAAAACGATATACGTCTTTGTAGTACTTTTCGTATATTTCTTCTATTCCATTTTTTCCTTTTCCTGACGCCAAGTTTTTTACCTCCCTTCACATATAAGACCAGTATAATTGAAAAACGTTACAAAAAGATAAAAATAATACATATTTTTGTCGAATTTCATTCCTGCTATTATTTTTACCCTGCCACTTTTCCTATAAATTACACAGAAAAAGAGAGATGAAAATATAACTTCACCTCTCTTCCAGTTTAAAAATCCAATTATCTACAGTATTCAATTGCCTCGTAATACTGCAATATATTCGGCACCAGCTATTCTATCTCTTCTTGTACATAACCAGCTCCGGATTTGTACCTTCCGCCTCATATGTCGATATCAAAATAAAATCCATATCCGCCAGAACTCCAAAGTATCTGTCTCCGCCGAATTCGCATTCCAGCTGATTCCCCAGATATGTCTTCTCGTCATCAAGGAATCTGACATTCATGCCATTTGGCAGACGATACTCGAGATTCACATATTTGCCAACAAGCGCATTGAGTCTTTCAAGACGGGGCATTCCTTCTATATGAAGCGCATTGATCTCATCTATGAGCTTACCTTTAAATACCTCAAACTGGCCATTGTCACTTAGCTGCTCATAACGCTTCCAATAGTCAAGTTTCGGCAGCATCTCTTTCAAATATTCTCTGGCCTGCTCCTCGGAAAAGTTCTCGCCCACCATGTTCTTCACACACACTTCTATCAGGTCATCCATGTTGCTGTAGGTATAAGTACCGTCGGCATAACACCATTTGCAGTAATCCTCGTTCAGTGAACCGTCGCTGTCACGTCCCATAATGTTATCGTCCTCAATGGGCATTCCGCAGCACTGACAAATGAGTTTTCTCGGTGCCCCCAGCAGTGTATTTATTGATACGTCCAGCTCCTTTGAAAGGAGCTTAAGCGTATCTGTGTTCGGCACCGTCTCGCCATTCTCCCAGCGCGATACCGCCTGTCTTGTGACCATGACTTTCTCTGCCAGGTCGTCCTGGGATAATCCCCTTTTTGTTCTAAGTTCTAATATAATGTCCTTTGTCTCCATTGCACCCACCTCCGTTATGGGTATCATAACAAATTGTGTGGAATGTGGAAAGCAACTGGGTGTTGCTCTGTTCCTATACCGACTGCGTAAACCGGCATTTCGGGAAGCCCGAGCATCCTATAAATTTGCCAAATTTCCCGGATCTTTCAACCAGCTTTTTCCCACATTCCGGGCATATCATAGACATCTTTGCAGATGCAGACTTAACATCTTCATTTGAGTCCTGCGACATTTTAATGCCGTTCTTCTTTAAATGATCGGAGGTCTTAGTGCCGTTTTTTTTCGCACCGTCAGATATGGCTTCTGTCTCTTGGGGCTTATCGCTGGCTTCCTTGGGCTTACAGCTGACCTCTGGGGGCTTACCGCTGAGCAGCTCGGCAATCTCTTTATCTGTTAGTATCTCTGCTGTGCACTCTCTCGCAACCCTCACCGGCCTGCAAGTCCATACCGCCTTATCTCCTATCATGTAAAATCTGAATTTCGCCCTTGTCGCTGCAACATTGACGATATTATTGTTCACCCAGTTGACGGCTCCCATAGATTTGCTGTCGCATCCGAGCAGGAATATAACCTCATCCGTTCCCTGCCCTTGGAAAGTGTGCACAGTTCCAATGTTATTGGCATTAAGCCATTTTCTGACTCTTGGCTCTTTTCCATATAACTCCGATTTCTTTATCATCTCCAGCATTCCCTCTTTCACCGATGTAAATGGTGTGATGATAAACAACCTAGGGATATCACCGGAATCCCGCTCAAATTTTCTCTCCAGAAGTTTCAGCACGAGCTCACCCTGGGTCTTGACAAAATGATCCTTCTTGCCCGAATTCTCAGCACCGGTTACATCGATCCAGCAGCTCTTGTCCAGGATAAATGTCTTTGCCCTATCAGCCCTAGGTTCTGCCGTCTGCTGCTTCATAGTTCCATCATATGAAAGCACATTTGAGATCGTGTACATGGGGTCAATGCAGCGCCTATGGACTACCAGCGGGCAGCCTACCCACTCTTTCTCCTCATCCTTTCCAAGATAAGTTCCATACGGATTTATATAGTCAGCAAAAGCCTGCACAGAGATTTTCTTATCCTTGTAACCTGCCAATATCTCTGCGGTAAGCAACTGTTTTATCATGTCAGTCTCTGCGGTAACCACAGGCTCGATCTGCTTTGGATCTCCGACTATGATCGCCTTTCTGCATCTGAACATCGCACCAACTGCCATCTGTGGCTGTGCCTGTCCCGCCTCATCGACGATAAGAGTTCCAAGCACTCCGCTTTTCTTCACATCGCCCAGAAATGTCTGCGCAGAAGCAAATGTTGTGGATATCACAGGGGTGAGCAGGAAAATGCTCTGAAGCATGTACGGCATGGCTTCTTCTCTGTCTGCAAGCTTCATCCTCTCACCACAATCATCAAACACATTCCACGCTATCATCAGGTTGATGATGTTGTGCCTCATACATTTTGAAGAAATGACGAATTCCTTGTGCAGCTTACATGCATACAGGAATAACTTTTCACGCTCTCTATTGTACTGGGCGGTAAACCATGGATTGGTTATCTGTGCTTTTGTTGACAGCCTGTCGTCCTCGGATACATAACGTTCCATAAATACAGCGTCCACCGGGGTCATCTTCATCTGCCCATGCGAGTATTTTGAAATACACCGCTGGTATTTCTGAAGATTCTGCAGGCCAGATATCCTGTTGTTCAAAGAAGTTATCTCTCCATTAAGTTTTGATATTGTCGCTTTCTTCTCCTGAATGAATATATCTCTTGTGGATGTATCCTTACGCCTTGCGAACAATCCCTTCGGTCTGCTTTCCTCAAGCTCGATCAGCTCTTTTTGTTCAGCAAATAACTGACGCTCAAGTATCTGCCGCTTTCTTTCCACATCACTTATTTCACATGACAAATCCTCTGGTGCATCTTCCTGCAGCTCCACAGGAACCGAACCTGCCAGAGCACAGATCTGTCCTAATTCTTTTCGTAAGTTTTCAACCAATTTGTACTGAGATAAAAACTTTTTTCTTACCTCCAGATATTTTGCCTTATGCTGCTCCCTGACATCATTTGATTTGTAGTCCTCCACAAATGGCTTCAGGACCGAATTGCAATACTTACGGATATTTGCCTTTCTGCCAAACGGAGCGGATATAAGGCCCCAGCAGTCAGCTCCACCTAAAAGTTTATCCGCATAACGCGTAAAATAAATATCCTTCTCTTCGTGGCTCTTTCCGTATCTGGTTATAGTCTCCACGTCGTCGGTCTTGTCGATATCAAACAAATCACGGACCTCATCCAGACCACGGCGGATCTCCTCTTCGTCATCCCCAGACGACTCCAGGCTGTCGAGTATATCCTTCGCCTTCGGAAGATCTATCGTGATATTCTCCACCGCCGCATTGTTACATGACGCGACCAGCATACCATAATTGTTGATCTCATCAACATTTATCGAATAATAATGAGGCGCATACTGGTAATAGGCATTCGCATTTGCCTCTAACGGTCCATGCGAAAATGAATGCATCTCAAATAAAGAGTCTGGATCTTCTGCATTCTCAGCGAGGAGTCTGGCACGCTCAACAATATTGCTTGCCACGATCTCCTTGAGCAATGTAGTCTTTCCCGTTCCGGGAGGACCATTCACAGAAAAAACTGGAGCATCCCCGTCCTGTCTGATTGCTATATTGACCGCAACCTGCTGCATCAACGCCGGCATATATTTGGCCGGCCATTTTCCCCTTGGTGAATTTGTAACATTGAAGACTTTATCAAAGAACAACTTCATCTCACTTTTTCCCGCATCCGGCGAGATGATCGTTCTCGGTAAATCGTCAAATCCTTTCGCCTTTTCGTACCCTGCCAGAATGTACTCGATCACTTTCTTCTCATATTCATTCCCATCGCCAAAGTTCCCGTTCTGAACCAGCTCTGACAATTGGATAATGTCATTCAGAAAGAAGCTTTTACCCAGATCCGCATAGTCAAATGCGTCTTCGTCCGCATCTCTGGCCTGTTCGCTCGCATACCTGTTGAATTCGGCAATTCCCATCGATTCCTGAGGATCATCTAAGAACCTGTGTTTCACATACTCGTTAAAAATCTTCTCATATATGGTTGAAATAAACTCATCGACATTCTGGTTCTGCAGTTCCTCATCGATCTCTCCAACAAGTTCTTCATACTCGCTAGTATCGAGAGAAAAGTCATGACTATTATGTGCTCTTGACTCATCCCACCTGGCAATCGCCCACAGTATCGGTGACATTTTGAAACTGTTCTGAAGATACACACCTTTCGTATCTGTCTTGAATGAGCACCATGCGATCGCGCTCTTTTTCGGATAAGCTATCTCAGGATTATCGGATTTATCCTCTATAAACTTCTCAAGATAATCAACTACTGTGTTCCGCTCTACCTTCCCCAGGCAAAAATGGATCTCTTCACCAACCGAAGGAAACTTCGAATAGTCGTCCCTGTCATTTTCCAGGATCATTTCCAGATCAATATCAGAAGATGACAAAACTGGCAAATCAAAGAAGACCTCGATCTTCTCTGCCTTAACCTCTTTGCCATTCTTAATATTCTTAATTAGCTTTTTGTTCTCTGTACTTTCCTGTGGAATGTCGGTCTGCCCTAGAAATTCTGTGATTTTCCAGTAGTTTAAGATTTCCAGGACTGCGTTCTTTCGTTTGTCTTCCATTCGGTGTGCTCCTTGTGGTGTAACTAGTGCAATAACTATTTATAATTATATCTTTTATTTTTCACTTAACATTCTTAGTCGTTGAAGTTGAACATTTCAATACTCTCTACCTCAGAAGCACCAAATATCTGATTAGTTTCAATCTCTTCATATATTCTCAATATATTTTTCTGTTGGTTCATTTTAATTCTGACTCTCAATATCCAAATTTATATTTTGAAAAGACAACTTTTCACTCTCAATAGCTAAGATGTTTTTTTAATCAGCATATTTTGTTGGTAAACCATGAGCTATATCAAAATCATTAATATAATAAATAAATTTTGTATATCAGAATCCCACTTTGTTACCACACTATTTATATGTTTTATTCTATCCATATCTTATAAACTCTTATAATACCGTTCAACAAGTTTCGCCATAAGAAAGCGTCTCTCTTCTAAAAATCTATCATAGTCTTCTATTGTCATTTCAACAACATCGTAAGGAATTGCATTTTCTTCAAGATTTTTCATCATTGTTCCCTTATCAGATATATTCCCAAATGCAATGTTGCCGTTCTCACACTGTTCTATAACTTTACCGAAATAAATATTTGGAGCATCGTCTCTTACCGCCTTATTAACCTGCGTATCAAGATATGTATAATTTGCTACCTGATTATACCTTCCTTTTGCCTCAACTCCATTTCTTTTAAGATAAGCCTTAGGGAAAATATGGTGTACATCTCCCGAAATATTAATTAGGTCTGATATCATTGTCCCATGCATAAATAATGAATTACAATTCATGTTAACTTGGGCTGCAAGAAACGTATTGAAAGCAGGACTATTTGTAGAAGTAGTCTCCAAATTTTGTGGCAATGTGATTGTCCAAAATGTATCAGATAGAACTGATGACTCCACTTCATTAAAGAAATTTATAAATCCCTTTTCATTCATAAGTCTTATATCCCTGCTCATTACAGATTCTGGCGAACCCACATATCTTCCAGTCAAAGTAGACAATACAAACCACTTTTGTACATGATGTTTTATCTGATCATGTGGAATCTCTGAATCATTTAACAGCTTTAAATAAAGCAGATATGCGAAATCAAGTGTCATCTGCGATCCCAACTGCTTACGTGATTTATATCCCGCCCCTTTAATAGCCAATACAAACTGATTAAAATTATGTTCATTAATAAATTGTTTTATTCCCTCTCTGAGTCTGTTATAAGAATCTTCCACTATATCTTCTTTAAACTCACGTGTTTCAAAATCTCTTCCCGAAAGCAGACTTACAAGGTCAGCAAGCTTTGCCCTGTCAAAACTATACATAATGCTAAAAGTTCTCGATGTATCTCTGCCATTCGCTCTTCAAAATCCACACCATCATCTTCCACAGGTGCTACACCAACATAGGCTCCCGGAGTAAGTGACCACCCTTTTTCTTCAATGCTGATTTCATCTTTATCATCACATTTTACATCATCTGTTGTATAAGCGACTTTACATAATCCAAGGATATCGTGATACTCTCCTTCTCCAAACTTTTCATATAACCAATTAGCTTCTTTTGCTATTGTAAGTCTTTCTGCAAGTTCAGAAATTCTATCATCGTATTCAGTCTGTAATTTTTTCTTTTCTCGCTTATCTGCTGCCTCAACTGCTGTTTTGGCTTCTGCACGAAGTTTCTTTAATCTTTCAGTCAAATCATGAACCTGTTCATCAAATAATTTGTCACTTCCAAGTGCATTTCTATATTCACGAAGTAACGCAGTATATTTCTCGCTTTCTCCACGATATAACCAGACAATAGCATTCAGATTTTTAAGTTGCCACTCTGACCATTCATTCAATGTACGGTCAACCTCTGTATAATAGTTTCTCGCATCAATAAAGAGAACTTTATTCTTCAATTCTTCCTTTTTGCCTTTATCAAAAAACCACAATGAACACGGAAGACTCTTTGTATAGAAGAAATTGTTACCGACACTTATCATCACATCAACATGACCAGTTTTGACCAGCTTTTCTCTTATATCCTTATCACTTCCCTGACTATCTGTTGCAGAGGAAGCCATAACAAATCCCGCTCTGCCCTTTTCGTTGAGATAGGCATAAAAGTACGAAATCCATAGATAATTTGCGTTTCCAATTTCTTTATTCTTATTCTCCTTCGGACAACCAAATGGAAGTCTTCCTGCACTGAATGTTGATTCTGCCTTTACCTTATCCACGTTGAATGGTGGATTTGCCATTACATAGTCACAGCAACCTTCAAGGTTATGAGCATCATGATAAAATGTATTCGCTTCATCACCAGATTTTATTACTCCTGTAAGGCCATGAACTGCCATATTCATAAGACAAAGCTGTGCATTGTATTCTACCTTCTCCTGTCCATAAAATGTCATACTACTATTTGCCTGTAACCCAGCTTCATTTACAAAGTCACCTGTCTGTACAAACATTCCACCTGAACCACATGCTGGATCAAGAAGCACTCCCGATGTCGGCTCTAAAATATTAACTATCATTTTTACCAAAGATTTTGGCGTAAAGAATACTCCGTCATCCGAAGCTATATTTTTCGCAAATTTATTAAGGAAATACTCATAAATCCTACCTATTACATCGCCACCAACTTCATCAAGTGCGTTGTTATTGAATATGCGAAGCAGCTCTCCCAGCAGTTCATCGGAAAAATCCGTATAACTTTTCGGCAATACACCTGCTAACTGTTCACTTTGCTGTTCTACAAGTTCCATAGCATTGTTTACTACCTCACCCAGACTATTCATTGCCTGTCCAGCAATATTTTTCAAATCAGCTGATGCTATATTTTCAGGAAGATTCACAAGATAATCATACTGTGCTTCTCTTGGCAAAAACAGTGCACTTTTAGCAGAAAAATTCTTGGCTTCTACAGGCATTTTTCTGCCATTACGCATTGGTCTATCCTTTAACATCTCTGCTTCCACCAATTTAAATCGACTATACGCATATCTTAAAAAGAGTAATCCCAGCACCGGCATACAATACTGGTTTGATGTCAGTTTAGAACCTGCTCTTAGTAAATCTGCTGATTCCCATAAATCAGCTTCTAACTTCTTTATACTTCTGTTATCCATTATTTTTCTCCTGTTTTTCTATATCTACAATCTGAACAACATCCCCGATATCACATTGAAGCACTTCACATATTTTTTCTATAACTGTCAATGTGACTGGCTCGTTATTCGTCATTTTTGCCATTGTTCCCTTACTAATCTTTGCCTTGCTGCATAAAGCACCTTTATTCATTTCCTTATCAATCAGAATTTTCCAAAGATTATTATATGAAATTGCCATACTACACCTCAATTTTGTTTATCTGTTCTTAACAATATAGGTCTTAAACACCTCTTTAAGCATATCATATATAGTCTATTTTTTCAAACCTTAGGAATATTTTTTTGTACTTTGTGAGAAGCAGAGGTACGTAAAGTGAATTTCGACCAAAAGCAGAGGTATCATCTCCCTCTGCCCATATTCCACATCTTATCTTCTGCCTTTTCCTTCCCTGCATCCCTGCCAACGCTCTCATCATAAATTCTCTGAAACTCCTCATAAAGCTCATCTCCAACCAGCTTTATTCCCATCCTCTTCATAACATCTGAAAACAGCCTTATACTTCCACTTATATCTGCAATATCAAATCCGAATATATCCGCCTTAACAGGAACATCTACATCTTCATATGCTCCACACTCAGATAACCTATCAGCAATCCATTCAACCTTATCAGCAGCCATCGAAATAACCGAAACCTCATCATCTACAGCTACATTCTTACCTGTATAAATCTGTTCCGCATCACCATCATCCATTTCACGAGATTCCTCAACATATAAGTCTGCCTGTTTTTTTCGATATTACTTTGTTCGTCTATAACAGAAAAATCTTCCTTCCGACATATTTCCATATCAACATCATTATCAATTTATCTATACTTAAAAATTTCATATTTTGATTCAAATATGAAACGACAATTTTAAAACATTTTTTTGCTCATCAAAGCATAGTTCATTCAACTTATTAGTTATTTCCAAAAACTCTTTCTGCCCAGTTCTTTCAATATACTCGCTAGTTTTCTCTGGGTTTTCAAAAAGAGTTATAAATTTTGAAATAGTAATCGTATTTTCTGGATATACTTCTCCCCAATGAGAAACTTCCTGCAATTTCGGCACACTCTTCTTGGCAAATCTATGAACTATTTGCCAAAAAACATCTTGATCTTGATCAGATAATGGAATAATAATATTCTTTTTATTATTCTCATCGATCAAACTCTCCTTACCTTCTTCATTCGCATTAGAAATTACACTTACTATTCTTGCATGTTTGTAGATTGCTCGAACTTTTTCTCCATACTCATCAAGGAAAGCACTTCTTGTTGGATCTTCATTTATTTTACATAAATTTAAAAATTTCTCCACTTGATAACTTATCCAATAATCGATAAATTCTTTATATAATTCTAAAGCACAATTGATAACATCAATATTTTCCGGCACACTCTCATGAATACTATTTCTTTCTTGAGAAACATGAAACCTTTTGCTATTTATAACAATTGGGAATGGGAAATTTTCAGTTCCGACAAGCGGAAATGTATAAAACAATTTAGGATAATTTTTCATATCTTCAAATTCCCAAATTCCATTATCAAAATTCAACACACATTTCCTCCTATTCTTTTTCTACTAAGCCATAAAATCTTTCTTCAAAGTACTTTCTACTAACTCGACCGGTAACTGTTAAATAACCCTTTTCTTTTAGTTCCGAATTAAGTTCTTGAATCAAGCTATAGGCTTTGGATTTGGAAATGCCAACTATCTCTTTAATCTCATCAGCTGAGATAAAACTATCTGTTTTGTACATAATCAACCTCCTTGGTGCTATATTTGTTATTTCAAAATACGTTTGGGTTGAAAAATTCTTTATTACTAAACTCAACTGAAAAAAATTTGTTTTTTGGAAAAATGGATATGTTTTTAGAAAAGTGATGTCCAATTTGGACAAATGAAATCATTCAAAGATTTGTTTCTTGACATCCTTTGGCACTAAAAAGTGTATCACGAAGGCATAAAGAAAGCCTGAAGTCCTTGATTTTACTGGGTTTCAGGCTTTTGAGGTACTACTCAAACTCCATATCTCTCCTGAGCTCATGGAATATCCTGCCATCCTGTATGAAAAGAATCCTCTTACAGAAGCTGGCTGCACTGCCATCATGAGTCACCATGAGTATGGTGGTATTGTCATCACGGTTCAGTCCGGACAATTTCTCCATGAGAGCCTTTGCATTTCTTGAATCAAGTGCTCCGGTCGGCTCATCTGCAAGTATCATGCCTGGACTTAATATAAGCGCCCTGGCAGCCGCAACTCTCTGTCTCTGACCTCCGGACATCTGCGAAGGGAATTTGTCAAGTACATCATCGATCTCCAGATAAGCGGAAAGCTTTTCCAGCCTGCTTCTGCTCTCTGCCTCAGATACGCCGTGTATCGACAGTGGAACCATGATGTTCTCTCTGCCTGTGAGATTGTCCAGGAGCTCAAAGTTCTGGAAAAGATATCCAATCTCCCTGCCCCTGTACCGTGCAAGTGCCGCACCTTTAAGTGACTGTATCTCCCTGCCACCAAGCTCTATGGTTCCGTTGTCAGGCTTTATGACCGTTGCGATACAGTTCAACAGTGTTGACTTTCCCGATCCACTGCTGCCCATGATGCCGAGGAATTCCCCAGGCACGACCTGAAATGATATGCCGTCCAGAGCCTTTGTCTGGTTTGGCTTTTTGCCGTAATATTTTTTTAGTGATTCTATTTTAAGTAAACTATCCATATTTTCTCACCTTTCTTATTTTCACGTGACAACGGGGTCAGGCCCCATCGTTATTCACCGGTTTTTACTGTCCAAAAAAGCACGTATTTCATGGTTTTCTACCCCATTTCTGGATAAATGGGGTTAGGCCCCATCGTTTTATCTGCCGTTTAGTTACCAACAAAAGGTAGGGCCTGACCCCGTTGTTGTGTTGTGCATATAAAACAGCGCCGCTCTGATATCATAATATCAGAACGACGCTGTGATTAACACTTACACCTTGTGTAAGTTTTCCTATCAGATAATCTACCTGTTTTGCGTCCATTCCGCAGGCTCCGGCAAAAAAAGGCCGAGATCATATGATGATCCCAGCCTTTCATACAAACCGTGTTAATTATATATGGTATGTTCCATATCATCAAACACAGAAATAAAATTTAATAAAGAGGTGTTGTTCTCTGGACTTCACTCCTTACAACATACCTGAATTCTTTATAAGAAGAAATCTCTCCCAATCCCAGATAATAAATTCCACTTGACAAACTACTATCAACCTGCATGTCATATTTTGTTGCTGGTCTTCCCTTTATCTTACGAGCGACTTTATCATATACCTTATATGGATCATTTGCTGTTCCAAATTTACGTGTACCTATCTTAGCATTTATTATCTTCGCTGTAGCTGCCATATTGTTCGGCACAGTAGCTGAAACAACTGCATACTTACACTGAAAATCCTTATTGCATGCCACTGTATACAAAAACAACTGTGCAAGACCTTTATTGTGACATTTATTAGTTGCAGTGAGGAATGATCCACCCCAATAATAATCGGCCGGGCCCTCAACCAGTGCATAGTTCTTAAGATTAACATTTGGACATGAATAAGGCATAATCTGCACCAGCCATGACGGAGCAAAATAACCCAATACTCTAGGATTGCCCATATCATTTGACCATTCCGACGTCCACTGTGTTGTATTATTAGTATAGTTACCATTTTTTAACGACTTGCTTACATTATACATTGTCGCAACATTTGACGGAAACTGCATAGAACCATTCTTTGAAAGTGCAGTTGTACTGCTATATAAGAGAGCCGGATATGTATCCCCAACACCTGACACCATCTTGATACCTTTACTTTTTGCAGTCTTTGCGCTTGCCAGGAACGTTCCCCAATTTTTCACCTTAGATTGAACTGTGATTGAATAGTCTGTTCCAAAAGCAGTCTTTGCAGCCTTTCTATTGTATATGTAAGCTCCCGGATAAACTGTTGTAGCTATAGCAGTCAATCTGCCATTCTTTTTACCAAGCACCTTTGTATAATTATAAGCTTTGTTATACCATCTCGCATCAAATCCTATATTTACAAGTGGTACTGTATAAGATTTACTCATACCATATCCAATATCGTCAGAATCCCAGCAGATAATATCAGGAGCCGAACTTCCACCATTTCTTACCTTATTATCCAATGCGTTATGATATTCATCGCTGATACCACTCATATTTAAATTAACATAATTAACCTGATCTGCGTATTTAGGATATGTTTTCTTAAACAATCTCACTTGAGCTTCCAAATCATTATCCCACGAATAAATATTGATCGTACCCTTGCCAATTCTGGAGATTCCCGAAGGAACCCTGCCCGCTGATGCTGCATACGCATCTGCCGGTGATGCAAATACGCTCACCGCCATCACTGAAGCTGCTATCACTCCGGCAACTACTTTCTTTAATAATTTTCTCATAAACATTTTCCCCTTTCATCATGTGAAAAACTACAACGTGTTATTCTTAAACTATCACTTCACACACATTGCGTCAACAAGCAGCATACCCATATATAATACAATGTTTTTTGTGCACTATCCACAAGGCAAATTGTTGCATGTACACATAAAAATTGTTATAATTGGATAGGCGTGTTGATGCTTCACCACACTCAATAGATAAAACGATTATGGAGGGATAGGATTATGGCATGGTATGACGAGGCAGTATTTTATCACATTTATCCTTTAGGACTTGCGGGAGCCCCGAAACAGAATGATTACGGCGAGCCTGTTCACAGGCTTAACACCCTGATTCCATGGGTGGATCACATAAAGGAGATTGGAGGAACAGCGCTTTATATCGGACCGCTGTTTGAATCTGTAGGCCACGGCTATGAGACAACCGACTACAAAAAACTGGACAGCAGACTCGGAACAAATGAAGATCTGAAAGCATTTGTGGCTTACTGCCATGAGCAGGGCATGAGAGTTATATTTGACGGCGTGTTCAACCATACCGGACGAGACTTTTTCGCCTTCAAGGATATACAGGCAAACAGGGAGAATTCACAGTACAGGGACTGGTACTGCAACGTGAACTTCTGGGGCAACAACGAATACAACGACGGATTCTCATATGACAACTGGGGAGGCTACAACCTTCTCGTCAAATTGAACCAGAAGAACCCGGCCGTTGTCGATTATATATGCAACGTTATCCGTTTCTGGGTGAGTGAGTTCGATGTGGACGGAATCAGACTTGATGCAGCTGACGTTCTTGACTTTGATTTCATGAAGGCTCTGCGCCGCACAGCAAATGAAGTTAAGCCGGATTTCTGGCTTATGGGTGAGGTTATCCACGGCGACTACAGCCGCTGGGTAAACGGAGAGACTCTTCACAGCGTCACCAACTACACACTTCACAAAGCTCTGTACAGCGGTCACAACGACCACAACTATTTTGAGATTGCACACACTGTAAGACGTCTCCAGAACATGGGAACACTTAAGCTCTACAACTTCGTGGACAATCACGATGTGGAGCGTATTTATACAAAGCTTAACAACAAGGCTCATTTTGCACCTGTACACGTACTGCTCTACACTCTTCCGGGAGTGCCTAGCATTTACTACGGTTCAGAATTTGGAATCGAGGGAAGAAAAGAGCGCGGCTCAGACGATTCCTTAAGACCAGCACTGAACATAGAAGATTACAAAGATGCCGTAAAGACCAATCCATGCACCGCTTTAATAGCAGCCCTTGGCAAAGTCCGTCAGGCTGTCCCTGCACTGTCCTACGGCAACTACAATGAACTGATGCTGACCAACAGACAGTTCGCATACGCAAGAGACCTGGACGGAACGCGCGTCATCATATCTGTGAACAACGACGATGCGCCAGCCGGAATGCACCTTGCAGCAGGAAACTGCGCAGCGTATGTCGGCGCCCTGTCAGGTGAGAAAGTCTCTGTTCAGGATGGACATATCAACATAACCCAGCCGGCAAACAGCGGAGAGATCTGGGTGCCTGAGGGAACAGACCTGGATGTAAAGCCGGTTAAGGTTGTGACGAAGACTAAGAGCGAAGCTAAGACCAACACAGAAGATAAAGCAGCATCTGAAACAGCTACCGATGTAAAAGGCAATAAGGAAGCTGAACCAAAGATAGAATCCAAAGAATCCAAAGACATTGTGACTGCTACAGAATCTGCAGATGCTAAGAAAAACACAACCGATACTGAGAAGAATACTGCTGCCGACACCCCGGTTGATCCAGAAACCATCACAGTTGACTGGAGCAAGTCTCCGGAATCCATGACAGTTCCTGAACTTCAGGCTGCAATCCTTGCAAAGCTTGCCGGAAACGGACCTGTTGACGCACAGATGAAAAAGACAGTCGTAGATAATATCTGGCACGACTCTCTCGTCAATTGGCTGAAGAGTTTCAGATAAAATTACGTAGAAACAGCCAGGTGCATATTCTCCAAATTGGAGAACATACACCTGGCTATTTTTTATTATAAACATTCTTGCGATATCAAACAGCTTGACGAGCATATCTTCATTGTGGAATACAGCCTTGCAAGCAGCTCCGAGCTGTGAAGTCTCCATACGATAAAAGCACCGGCAAACAATACCAATAATCCAGTACCGGCAACCCTCCATCTGAATTCATATGTCACATTCTAGCACGATTTCCCCGTTTTTATATAGACAACTGTACTTTTTTCACCTAAAAATCAACAAATTGCAGCCTGCGGCCATCAAACCTGATATAACCATCAAAAAAACTGCTGACCATATCGCCTGACTGCTGAATATACCACTGTTTTCCAGATAAAATTCGTACGGATTTTCTGGGTTGATATAAAGATATACCACATCGCCTTTACTTATATTCAGTCCATATACATATGTCTGCTCATACACTTTATACTGCTTATCCCTGTATGTAAATTCAAATACTCCCGCCTCCGGATATCTTCTGCCGACTCTCATATCCTGTCTCATATCTGCACGTACATCATGGCATACAGCTTTCACAGTAAATGAACATCTTCGCTCAAGCGCTTTTCTCTTACATATCACAGAGAGCAGTGTTATTGCACTGACCACAAAGAATGCACAGGCAAATATCTCTGCATAAAATGCTCCAACATTGCAATTTTCTCTCCCCAATATCCGTTCCGGGAGCAATACTATCTTATCCGCAAAAGAGCCATCTTTCACAGCACACGCCGCCCATATCAGCGCCGATGCAGCACCGGCAAACACAGATATGAACACTATACCGATGATGCTCCCCCGCTTTCGCTTCTTAATCATCGGAATAAGAGTCTTTAGAATTATGACAAGAACTATCCCGGCAAAAAACTGCCCCACAACAAGCATAACAGCATCCGTTCCGATCTCACTTGCAACAAATCCGGCTATAATACTGGCAACTAACCATATGCCAAATATTACGCCTCCAATTTTCTCAGGCATAGAAACATTTTTTTCTTCTAAATTGTTATTTCCCATATACCCCACCTATCAGCAAATATCCGCCATTCATATAAAAAGAAAACTGAGAATCTGTCAAGTCATGTCAATTCTCAGCCTCTCTTACCTATATATTATTCATGAATCTTATATATACCATCAAATATCCCGCGGCGATCCTACTGCTCCCTGAACTTTATCTCGCCCGTAGCAGCGTCCATGCCGTCCACTATCGCAAGTGACTCGAGATGATATCCAAGATTACGGATAACCTGACCACCTGTCTGGAAGCCCTTCTCAACTGCAATTCCAATTCCCTCCACGCTGGCACCAGCCGACTTTACTATGGAGATAAGTCCCTGAAGTGCGCATCCATTTGCGAGAAAATCATCTATGATGAGGATCTTATCCTCAGGATTTATAAACTTCTTGGACACGATAACCTGATTCTTGCACTTGTGTGTAAATGACTCAACCTCCGCCACATACACATCGCCCTCTATGTTGATGCTCTTCGACTTCTTTGCAAACACAACAGGCACATCAAAATGTCTCGCAACTACACAGGCAATTCCAATTCCTGACGCCTCTATAGTGAGTATCTTGTTGATCTCTGTTCCCTCAAATCTCTTCTTGAATTCCTCACCGATCTGATCAAAAAGACGGATATCCATCTGATGATTGAGAAAGCTGTCTACTTTGAGTACATTTCCCTCCTTGACAATTCCGTCCTTCATAATTCTCTCTTCCAAAAAGTTCACTCTGTATTTCCTCCTTGTATATCCACCTGTCACAGACCACCTCTTCCAAAAAAATGCATATCTGTCATGATCTGTTCAATATGACTTAATTAAGGACATCATACATCAACACATTGCGATTTTCCAGCATATATTATGCATATTTTCAAACATATACCGGCCCCGTCTGCAATATCCGTCTACAATATTCCCCTGCTTGTGGCTTCTCTGACTGCCCCAGCCTTATCAGTCACTCCCAGTTTCCTATACGCCTGTGTCAAATGATACTTTACATTTGCAACTGTCATACTCATGTGATCTGCTATCTGCTGTCTGGACATTCCTTCCGCCTGAAGCTTCAAAATACTTATCGCCGTATCACTGAGCTGAACATCATCCTCTCCGGCTTTCAGGTATCCCGGATAAAACCGTTTCATCTTCTCAGTCTCTTTCATGACAATCTTGTAAAATTCTTTTCTTTCATGAGCACTCTTTCCATCTGCTGCATCAGCCTCATCCCAGCCACAAGATTTGAGCAGCGGATACACAGCTGCACCCTCTCTGGATATGATACGGACAAAATGGTACTCCATAGCTTTATCAAGTGCACGCTTCAAATCTTCTTTCCAGTCCTCAGTATTCATCCGGTTCTTTGTAATTGCCATGAGAACATCACATTCTATCGATACGTAGGTTCTCTTCATGACCGATGCATAATATTTCAATTTCTCAAGAAGACAGAACGCCAGAGATTCCCGTCCGTTCTGAAGATACACGCGCACCTTTGTCAGATATATAAATCTGTCGTAAATACGAAACTCTTCATTCTCGTCTGGAATCAGTTTCATCCACTCCGCAAGCGCCGCTCTGTCGCCTCTGTAAAGGCTGCATCTGGCCTTAAAAGCTTTTATGTTGGGAATAAGATTCTGTCCAAATTCATTTTCAGCTTTTTTCTCTATTCCGTCCAATATCTCTTCAGCTTCCTGCGGCTTTCCATTTTGCAGATGAAGCCATATCTGTATACCATCAGCTACAAAACACTGTTCCAATTTTCCTCCGGCCTCGGCCTGCATTCGGCCCTTAGCCGCCAGCGTTGCGATCTCGTAATTATCGCCGCCTTTTTCCAGAAAACTTTCAGCGAGTGCTATGTTCACCAGCCCTTTTCCATATCTGCCAAGAACAAATTCTACGATCTTCCCTACATTAGCCGCAAGCTCCCGGTCCTTTTTACTCCACTCACAGAAATCCTTTCCGCCATTCATCTGTGATGGCAGGTTGGATGTAACTGAAAACTCCGGCAGCCTTATCTCCTTGTTGAACATCATCAAATATGCGGCTTTTATTATTCGAAGTACATCCACGCTTCCTCTGTGAGGCAGGGCTATATCCAGATATAACAACAGGCTCTTTGCATTTTTCTTTACACTTCCCTGGCTCATATCTGCGTACTTCTTCAGTTCACTGTACCATCTCTCACTCTCATCCGGATCAAGCAGCAGTGACTGCAGCATACTCATGCCACTCATAAGCTCCGGTGTCTTCAAAATTGCACTTTCCGGCAGTGCCAGATAATATTTCTTCAACTCATAATAATACCCTGTATTCGGTGCCCGTCTCGCATTGTCCACAAGGATCGACACTATACGCTCTGTTGCCTCAGCTTTCTCGAACATATCAAGCGCCAGTTTGATATCTCCTTTCAGCCTGTAATACAATCCAGCATTCTCATACAGATCATGCACTCTCTCCTTGTCATACTTCCTCGCAAGCCTGCGCCTCATGGATATTCTCATATGAAACTGCAGTTGATATATAGTTTCACCTTCACCATCTACTCTGCTGGTCATGAAATTACCCAGCCATTTTGCACGCTCAGTGAGCAGCTCGCTGTCACTCCGGCCCGTAACCATCTCAGCCTGTTTTGTGGTAAACTCATCCACTATGGATATCTCCATCAGGAATTCCTGCATCTCTATATCCCAGTTATCATACACATGATATTCCAGATAGTTACACATCTCCTCAACAACCCGTCTCGAAAATTCGTCGTACTGACTATCTGTCATACCACCGGAAAATCCACCCTCTTTATAGACTCCATAACACATCTCAACACCAATTGGAAGCCCGGTTGTCTCCACATACATTCTGTCAAGCTGTGACTTTGTCATCTCAAAGCCTACATATTCCGCATACTTTTCTATATCCTCCCTGCCAAACATGAGCAGCTGACTATCTATGACATAGAAGCCCTCCTGAAAACGAACCGCAGACAACCACGGAGGAACCGGGCATCTCCCTATGAGTATCACCCACACATCCTCTCTTTTGATCAGATCAACAATCTTTGCCCTGACTCCTGCGACATCCCCCCAGGACAGTTCATGTATATTGTCTATGACAACTATCTTTCTGGTGGCACCTTGCCTTATACAGAGTTCCTCATCGCTGATACATCCTGCATCGATCCAGACACAGCCTCGTTTTCCCAGATATCTGTCCACCATGGTTGTCTTTCCAGATCCACTTACACCATACAGATAGGCTGTCACATTCTCATCATCAGCCGTTTTCAAAAGTCTCCATGCCTTTTTTAATTTTACATAACACCCCTTGCTTCCTGGTGCGACATCACCCATAATCTTATTCTCCTTCTTTTGAACATCAGCTCCTGATATAAATACATCCGGAGGCTGGCAACCCAGTCCCCGGATGCTTATTTCTTTGCTTATAACCTGTGAAAAATTTCTATCTCACCGTTATCTGTACCGGCTGTGTAACACCATTTACTGTTATGACATATACCGTACATTTTCCTGAAGCCTTAGCGGTAATCCTGCCAGCAGCACTGACAGTTGCCACATTCTTATTTGTTGAATAGTACAGTACAAACCGACCATGATCCTTGCCAAGCAGTTTCTTCTTAGGATTAACCTTTGTCAGTACCGGTTTTAGCACTGCGGTCTGATTTACATTCAAAGTATACGCCTTCTTTGCAAGTGACATACTCTTGACATTCGTGTATTCAGAACTGCTTATCACAGTGTGAAGCATCACACTTATGTCTACATACTTCTTTTTACCGTTCACATATTTGTACGCTCTTACCTGTGTCTTAACTATACCATATTCAGCAAGTGATTTGTTATTTATCTTAGATATGACTGTCCTGGTGTTTGCCGCACCTTTCACTACCTTTACCTTGCTATTTGAGTCAAAGTCCTTATAGCACTGCTGCATATAGATCTCATATCCATCTGCATCGATAACCTTGCCCCATACAACCGCCAGTGAGCTTCCGGCTGCTTTTGCGTGGATGTTTCTGTTTATTCCATTTACAGTTTTTGCAGGTACCTTAGCTGCAAATTTAGCATTTACAGTAATATCCTTATTTACTACCACCTTGCGAACCGTCTGCTTTCCTGTCACATTTCCGGACCATGTCCTGAGGACACAGTTCTTTGCAGGCTTTGCAGTACAGATGATTGTTGAACCTTCCTTGATCTTTGATCCACTCTTCAATGTTCTGCCGTCCGCAGTCTTAACTGTGATCTGGCCATTTACAGTCTTTGCTATAGTCACACGGCTGTATCTGAACTTGAATGCAGCGCGGACACTCATATCCTTAGTAACTCTGAGTCTGACAGTTTTGCCTGTCTTGCCCTTGGCATCTGCGGCCCAGGCTGAGAGATCACAGTGTGCATCAGGAACTGCTGTACACACAAGTATCGTGCCCTCCCTGACCGTATCTCCGTCTGATACCTTCCTGCCTCCGGCAGTCACTACCTGAATCTTTCCGTTCTGTACTGACCATATCTTAACCTTTGCATATCTAGGCTTAAATGCAGCTCCTACTGTGATGTTTCCGTCAAGAGTTTCTGCAAACGTGCTCTCAGCCTGATCTACAGCATCGTCTGTCCATGCATCGAAATCATAGTATTTGTCTGGCACTGCTGTATATGTGAGAAGTATTCCTTCATCCACAGTCTGACCATTTGAAACCTCTGTTCCATCTTCCTTTGTAACTGTGATCTTTCCGTGCTGTGTATCCGCAATACTGACCGTGTACAATCTGACGGCGTCAACTGTAAATGTCATATTTTCTGTCACATTCTCAGATACCACTCTGTATGAACCGGATTCTGTGCCATCATCTGCGAGCACAGGTGTCACTGTCATAAGATTCTCTTCCTGTCCAGAAACAGCATCAGATACAGTTATACCTCTGATCCTCCATCCATTTTCAGGTGTGATCGTCACACCGGCATCACCGTTTGCTCTCACCATATTGTCTATCACAGAGCCATCTTCAGCTCTGAACACAACATTGTCAGGCTGCTTTGTAAGCTCTGATACCGTGTAGGCCGCTTCACTTCCTGCTTCACCTTCTGCACTATTTGTCACCAGCTCATTTGCCTGGTTATAGTAACCTTCTGCAGGTATATAATAGCCCTTCCTGTCTACCAGCTCAGCACTTACCTCTATGCTGTTTGTCACATTTTTAAGAAGTATCTTATTTGTGAATCCAAAGTCTTTTCCAGATTCTTCCTTTACTACCCTGTCACCTCTCATGTATCTGACTGTCCATGACTGTATCATGTAGTCATCGCCAGGTGTGATCTCAAAACTTACATCTTTTCCGGAGCCAACTCTGACTGAATTGTTCTCAGCATTTATAACTTTAAGCCCTGATTCATCTCCGTCCTCAGCCACGTATCCGGCTCTGATATCGATCTTGTCGTATTTCTTGACCGGATCACTGTCCTTAAAGATCACATCGACCAGAAGTGATGGCGATACATAGGCATATACCGATCTGTCCTCCGTCAGATCATCTATCTGGTATGTGAGTTCTGTCTTATCGACTTCTTCTCCGTCAACTATCCAGTACTCTACTGTGTTGTATACATCCCTTGGTCTGACTATCACCTTGAGATCTGCATGACGCTTTACCTTGACCTCGCCTGATGCAATGTCGAGCTTTACACCCTCAGATTCTGCCTCTATGTCAGCAGTACCAGTTCCGTTTATTCCAAGTTTTACTGTATATTCCGGAATCTCCACAAACTTCACATACACAGCAAGGTCTGCATATACTGCGTGTGCGCTGTACTCAGACTGTTCCTGATTCGTTCCCTCTATGGCTTCTGTGCACTCAGGGTTCTTATACCAGCCCTCTATCATCTGGCCTTCCGCAGGAACTGCCGTGAAGATGACATCCCCGCCTGCTATCTGACTCTCACCGCTCACTATCGCCTTCTTGTCTGTTCCGTATACCGCAGACACCGTTCCAAGATCAGGATCATTTGCCGCAAATGTAATTACAGCCTTAAGCTCTTTCTTCGCAAAATGAGCTGTGACATCTGTATCCGATGACACCTTGTCTATGACAAGCACATCCCCGTTAGGCTCGGATGCACTGTACTGCCTCTCACCCTCTGAAGTCCTGACCGTGTAGCCTGTGCACTCCATATACTGATCCGGTATTGCTGTAAACTTAAGCGTTCTGTCGCCTCTGATATCCGCAGATTCTCCATCAAGTGTTTCTCCTGATGTCACGTTCTCTGCCTCTATCTGTCCATCTCCGTCCGCCGACCATGTTATCCTGTATACAGGTCTGTCAAACACAGCCCTCACGTCAACTCTCGTATCCTTTGGCACTTTGTATGCAAATGTCTTCTCTGCCACACCCTGGCTGATTCCATTTACAAGCCAGTCTGCAACTTCATATCCTTCTGCAGCCGCCGCTGTGAATTCCACATCTGAAGCAGCACCTATCATGTCTCCTGATTCGAGCACCAGCTTTGTAGATGTGATCATGGCGCTCACCTCACCTGTTCCCTCTGTCTCAGGGCCAAATGTGAGTACATCACCAACCAGCTCAAGACCAGCCATAACTGTCACATCAGATGAATCTCCGGCAACCGTGATCTTAAGGGTATCATTTACTTTCTTGTCTGAATATAACTTTATATTCTCCGTCTCGCTTGTCAGCTTATGTCCATTTATGATCCATTCTTTTACATTGTATCCATCATCAGGCACAACCTTGAATGTGATGACAGAATCTCTGTATATGTCTGTGATCTGCGCAGATTTGCTCTCCGTCGCATCACTTATGGTATCTCCTATCTGTATGTATGAAGGAAGATTTTTTCTTGACACATCTGCGCTTATAGAGCCGTGTGTCTTTCCTGACGTCTCTCCAGCAGAAGCCTTCTCTATCACCTTCAGAGAATACTCAGCCTTCACGGATGGTGTTATCTTTTTGTATGTGGCATTTACTGTCACATCCCCTGTAAATCCATCTGCCGGAGCACTCCACGTAAATGTGTATCTCTCTGTTCCGGACTCAGCATCCGCAGTCTCAGCCAGTTTTCCTTCTCCGCTGTCCTCCGCAAGACTGAATACATCCTCTCCTGCATAATTTACCTTTATGTCAGCTATCTCATAATTTCTCTTCGCCGCAAATGTGAATTTCAGATCATCCTTACTTGCATATGCGATACAGCCGCCATTTGCCAGATCAGAATCTCCTGACTTTGCAGTCATCTCTGTGTCATTTCCTGATGTCCACGACACAACCGGCTGTTTGTAGAAGTATACGACAACCTTTGTATCCTTGCCGAGATATTCAAGTTCATACCTCTGGGCATCAGCACCTTCTGCCTCAGCATCAACCTTCTCGCCATTTACCTCCCAGTATGCTATCTCATAGCCTTCATTTGGAGTTGCTGTAAATACTATGTCACTTCCCTGAAGCTGCTTGTCACCGGATGTAAGTGCGTCTGCACTTCCGTTAGCCACAGCATCTACCACACCAGCTGCATCATCATCCGCACCATATGTCACCTTGTATCTGTTCGGCGCAGTGTACTTAACTGTATAATCGAGGTCTGAAGCTATATCATACACTGTCATCGTCCTGAGATCCGCTGATATAGTTCCAAGTTCCTGTCCATCTGCTGCTAACCATCCGTCGAGAAGGAGTCCTGACGGAACTGTAACCTGAATGGTTACGTTGTCGCCTCGGCTGACTTCATATATACCGTCTTCTCCGCTCTCTATAGTCACTGTGCCGTCAACTCGCTGAGCCTTGACTGTGACATCCACACCTGTTGTCACTGTAGTCTTTCCATCGCTTCCAACAGTTACAGGCGAGACTGATATTTTGAAATTCTGTGCCTCTGCAAAATATGCCGTGATAAGTGTATCCTCGCTGATCTCCTCTGCATCATATGTGAGAGATGTGTTATTTGTCACTCCATCTTCCGCGAGAACTGTCTCTGGAACTCCATCTTCTCCCGTAACAGTCCAATGATCCAGAACATATCCTGCTGCCGGAACCGCAGTGAGTCTTACCTTCTGTTCTATATGAATGTTTGCACCTGAACCGAACGATTTTCCAATTGTTCCATCCGTCACATAGTTTGCTTTGAGTGTTCCGTGAGCCTCATTGTCCGGCTTGTATGTCAGCTTGTGATATACAGGCTCAAAGTTTACTGCTACATTCATGTTTGCTTTCAGCTTAGCCATCTGGATCTGATCATCGCTGCACGCCTTGCCACCGGATGTTCCACACTGTGGATCCGTAACTGTCTTTCCATTTAGTGACCAGCTCTTAACCTTATATCCCTTATGAGGAGTAGCAGCTAAAGTGATCGTTGAGTTCTCAGGGAGTCTTGTTCCACTGTCAACTGTGAGTCCGTCACTGTTTTCATTTCCAGGCTGCTGGTACTTGATTGAAACTGTACCATGTGTATTTGCCGGTCTGGCAGTAACGGTGTACACGTTTCCTGTCAGTGTGTATGATGCTTTAACCAGGTTTATTATATAGTTTTTCTCAAGTTCATTCATAACCTGTGAATGCTGATCGCCCACCTTGACGTATGCAACATCTATATCATATATACCCGGCAGCAGCCCACTTACTCCAACTGATCCGAGCTCGTAATCCCTGTCTCTCTGAGGCATTATGTCAGTATCCCATGCCTTGAGACCTGTTATCACCGCATCCTCGCACTCTCTTACAGAATCATTTACACTTTTCTCTGTATCCTGGGCAGCTATCTCAAGCTGTGCCATTCCAACATTTATATTCTTCTGGGTCTTGTCTCCGCCATTTGATGCCGTTATCTGGAACATTCCAATAGACTTCGGTATAAACACACCGTTTGCAAGTTCGTATTTGTCTGTGTCCTCAAATTCTCCTGTCTTATTATTCTTTATCTTGACAGTGTATTCTGAATCGTCCGTGATATCCTGAAGCTTTCCTGTATTGTCGTATGACACTCTCTCCAGAGACATCTTCACTGAATCTCCATATCTTACATTATCCTGCATGGTCAGATTCATGTTCGTCTTTCCCTCAAATGAGGTATATATAGCCATCGAGTCAGATATACTGTCGTTGTACTGTTTGTTTCCTGCAAAGTATACATATACGTTGTATATTCCCTGTCCGGATGGCTCCCACTGTGCAGTATAGCAGCCATTTGCTCTGTCATACTTACCAGCTATGCGCTTGCTCTCAGGTCCTGTGATGACAAATTCCACATCTCCCTGTACATCCTCACCTGACAGTGATTTCGGCTGACAGCTGAGTGTGATCTTGTCTCCTGTATATGTGACCTCTGCCCCTGTGGTCTCAGATCTCACCGTCTTGGTCTGATATACCGATTTGAGATCAGTTTGGACCACCTTGACAGTATCTGACACATTAAGAGTCTTCTTTGAAGTCATAGTAAAACTTCCGCTTTCACTACCTGCCACATAATAGTACACCGTACTGTCTTCACTTCCCGATGTGTTTCCGAGAAGATAGAAGTTCTTGCTGCCATCCTCTGATACCCATTTTGCGAGTATCCTGTCATATGTAACATCATCAGATGCATATGACACCTTTTCACCTGCATAGTCAGCTGCATTTACGCTGATCAGCTTGTAAGTATTGCCATCAATATCTGCGATGAAATCTGATTCACTCACACCATATGCCGTGCCGCCCACATCAGATGCTTTAAATGTCTGTGATTCATCCACGTAACCATCGCTGTCCTTTTTGACGCTTACGCTGCATGGATAGTAATTCTCGTCACTATCTTTCCACATATAGTTTGTTCCGTCGCTGACAAGAATATATTCCCTGACTCCGGATGCGACTGTTATAAGATTTCTCTCCTTAGTCACGTTCTCCACCTTTGTAGTCTCTGAGCCCGATGCCCTGACTACGCTGCCATCAGACAGATCTTTATTCTCGGTATCGTTGTGTGCCAGAAGCATGACCTTGCTGTCCGCCTTATTTACAGTGAGTGTCGCAGTCTTGGTGTAGAGTGTGATGTCGTTGTAATAAACTCTGCATCGATATTCGTTTCCATCCATTTCATCACTTACATCAGTAAGTCTGAGCGTAGGATTGCTGCCTCCTGTCGATACGCTTCTCCATCCATTATCTGTATTAACCTGCCAGTTGTATCCAACGCTCTGGTTTACTCCATCCCCATCATAATAAACCGCATTTGCCGCAAATTCTGCATTTCCACCCGCAAACGTATTTGTATCATCAGGGTTCTTTGTTATATGGAAGTTAGAACTGTCCTGAAGTGTCGTCGCGGTTGCCGGACGGCTGAACAGACTCTTTGAACCATTTGCCTGAAGAGCCCTCACTGCAAATGTGTAAGTCCTGTTGGAATATAGTCCCTTCACTTCATAGTCAGTAACTGTATATGGCACAACTGCCTTGCTGTTGTAATTACCTCCTGCATCAACGATACAGACCTCATAGTAATCTGCATCATTGGACGGTGACCACTCAAGACTGACACTGTTTCTCGTTGTGTCGACAACAGAAAGTCCCATCGGCATACGCGCCGGACGAACAACATTCTTAACATCATAGCCAATGACGAACACTGAATCACTGTCGCTGTTCAGCTTTGCAGTGTTCACTCGCAGCTGCCAGTCAAATGAGAAGCCTGTGCAGTCTGCCGGAACATTGTCCACCGTTCCACTGTATGTAACACCATTCGAGCTTACATAGGTGTGACCAAGACCCGCATGCTGGCTTGATGTCACACCGACAATGACCTTATTACCGAGTCCTCCGCCTCCAGCACCAAGCTTTTCGTTCGCCTCAATGAACACTTCAGTTGAATACTCGTTCTCATCAGTCACAGATATCGTCTGAGTCTGATCTGCACCAGAGCTGGCATTTACAGAAGAATAATTGTTATTTCCACCTGACTGATAGGCGTACTTTAATTTACCTCCAAGAGTCTGGTATGTAGCAGGGTCTCCCGCTGTGTTATTCAGAATATTATTATATATCTCGTTGAGCCCCTTGCTCCTTCTTGCAACCTTGTCGTATTCTGCCACATCTATGATTGAAGTTGAAGGTCCGAGACATACCGGCATAACCACCGGCTCCCATTTTCTCGCAATCGGATCATATATGGAGTATTCGTAATACATATATTTCAAACAGTACAGAACAACCTGATCAGAACCTCCACCTGCGGCATTATATGTTATCTCATATTCCGTTGTCTTTGTATTTGCATATTCAAAGCTTGCTCCATACGAAAGTTCAACCTCTACCTCACCTGCTCCGATGAGCTGGATCTCCGACGACACATACGCGCCAACTGATATTGACAGGTTAGCTGATACCGTGTTCGATGAACCTTTGCTTGTTGAATATGATGTTCCACCGTTATTTACATATTCATATACTTCCTGAACATCATCAAAATACGGACTTGCCTGAAGGATTGCATAGACCTCTGGATTTGTGTATACCGGATACTCTCCCTCGTACTTTAACCGCACACTGTCATTATCAATATCCGGAAGACACAGTGAAACAAATGTTCCATACATATCCTGTCTGCTGTTCGACTGGCATACTACACCCTCCTGACTGCTGTATGGGCTGCCGCCATCCATAGAAAATGTCGCTATGTCCAGCCAGTAATAATCATCTTTATCATTGAGTTTCTTCTCTCTGTGCACTCCCACAACGCACACAAAACTCTGTCTGTAATTGTTCCCCTTGGCATCCTTATCGACACAGCCAACCCTGACATCGCCGATCCACACCTGATCTTTTTTCTTCTTGTCGTTGCCCTGATTGCGCTGGTCGGTACATATACTCATGCTTCCTATCTCCGAACCTGTTATTCCGCCATCTTCCAGTGAGAAAGCATATACCTCTGCGCCAAAAAGCACACTGTCATTTTCATTATTGCCGTTCATGCCCTTAAGGTCTGCACACGCAAGCGCCATAGGTGCATTCACAGGTCTGTAATATTCGTTACTTTTAACCTCGTGATATTTCACGATTTCTTTACTCTTAGTACCCAGGCTTCTCGTATGATAATCTGACAACACATAATTATCCGTCAGACTATCGTAGTATACGTATCTGTATGCAGCCTGCGTGGCTTCATATTCCCTCTGCACATATTGAGAATTGCTCGAATAATATCCACCAACTATAAGTCCTGTGACCATGGCTCCTGATCCAGGATACTTAAACCGGCCAAATGCACAATTTGCAGCATACATTCCATAGTTCTGTTTTCTGCCATCTGTGTCTCCAAGTGACACTTCATTCAGACCTTCTATAGGGACAAGTCCGCCGTCTTTATATGTATAGACGGTCATATGACCTGCCTTTGCCATGTTGTAATTCAGAACTGATCCAGATACGGCAACCGCGGCCTCATCCCGGCCATCCTGCTCCAGATCACCGCCGGCCAGAGTTACCACAGGAGCTCTTCCTATTCCATAATCACACCACGATCCACCCGTTCCACTTTCATAATTAGATGCAAGCCCGCCCGGTATGCTTATATTATTTCCCTTTGTGAACCTGCCGTTTCCCTTGCCATAATATACATCGACTATGGCATAGCGTATGTTCTGATCGTTTATATTTCTATCCTCGTAAGTTCCACAGTATACGAGAAGATCTTCAAAACCATCTCCATTCAGATCGGCCTTTTCGATCTCAAACATCGCATCCAGCTCCTGCTGGTATCTTCTGATAAAATACAGAAATCCATCGCCATATGTAGAATTCTTGTTTAAAGTAGGGGTAAGCGTAGCAACTGAAGATCTTGTACCATCAGCTGCTATCTTGAAAATACTCACATCTATCTTTCCGCGGTACTCCTTGCCGTCTATGACAGTTTTAATACTTTTCCATCCAGCTGGACCGAATACTTTATCTCCATGTACTCTTAGCTCCGCAACGTAGTTGGTTTTTCCGTCGCCTCCATCAAATGCAACGCTTGTCGCATACAGGCCGTTAAAACCATTACTGTCCTTTTTTAGAACATTTCCCATGTTGCTACTTATGTTACTGTCTCCCGATCCGCCGTGTTCCACTTTCACATTATCTTTGCCAAGATCATAGAAACCATACGCTCCGTACAGATTGCCGAGGCTGCTGTTTACCTTTGTAGTCCTGTCCTTGAAATCTCCAATCCTGTCAAATCCGTCTCGCACAGTGTACTTGTTTCTGTAATTGCCGTTTGCCGCAACGTATACCTCATTCACCTCTGCAAATGTAGATATATTATCCTTGTCATACGGCACCGCAGCTTTGCTTTTGTCTATATCGGTGCTGAGACCCAGAGCTTTGTATGTACTCTCGTCAATCTCTGTCTCGACCACCGTCTTGCCTGTTTTCTTCGAGCTGTCCGCCGCGTATGCTTTTTGTCCGGGAATAAATCCGGACAGCATAGATAGCACCATACTGGCCGTCAGCGCCCAGCTTATCGCCCTCTTTCTCATAATTTCTTCCTCCCTTTCACTTAAAAAACTAACCATGAGCACCAGCCGTTTTAAGCTGCCACATTCTGATATCAATAATATATTTACAATTATAATTGCTATGTTTTTACATGTACACTAACCAAAAGGCTAGTAACAGGCGTGAAAACAACTTTTTTGCAAAAAAATCCACAAAACGTACCGTCTATACTGTACGCCCTGTGGATCGTAATAAACATCTAAACTATTCTGTTACATGCCATATATGAAAGGATCATTCCACCGACTTAAGCGATTCCGCCATATTTATCTTATCAAGCTTGACTGACATGACTCTGTTGACAAGGAAATTGAACACAAATGTCAACACTATACTGTACACATAGCTCATCGGCGCTATATATGTATCAAATGCGACCATATCCACCTTGATCTGACCTATGACAAATGCATGTAAAAACACTCCAAGCACAAGTCCCACAGCGATTCCGAATGTCGTCAGGACTCTGTTCTCCCTGAACACATAAGCCGAAGTCTCGTTTTTGAAAAATCCCAGAACCTTTATGGTTGCTATCTCCCTGAGGCGCTCTGTGATATTGATATTTGTCAGGTTGTAGAGAACGATAAATGCAAGAGCACCCGCCGAGAGTATAACTACAATTACTATATAATTCAGACTCTCCATCATCTTGGATATCCTGTTCTTCATATCCTTGTTGATAGTCACTGATGCGGTTTCTGCATCACCCATAAGATCGGCAGATATCTCGTGCGAATCTGCACCTTCCTTAAGATTGAAGTACACCGATTTGTACTGAGGTGCCTCCCCCATCTGATCCTCATATGTTTCAGGTGAGATATACACATAGTTGTATACATGATTCCTGAATATGCCTGATATGGAAACTCTTATCTCTTTCATCTCACTGTCTCTGACCGTTATTACATCGCCTGTTTTGAGGTCGTACTGTTCTGCCAGCGCAGTATTGATCACAGCTTCCCCTTTGCCCGGATATTCTATCTCCGCACCATCTTTATCCGCAAACTTCATATACCTGTCAACGTGCTCAGGTTCTTCCATGATGACCATGTTCACGGACTTTACGCCGCCATCACGCACCAAATCCCAGGTAGATTCACTGACGAGATCATAACAAGAAGTAACCTCATCCAGCCTGTCTTTCAGACTACGGAAGTGTTCATCTTCTTCTCTATCACCCGCAATCGATGTATTCAGCGTTATCACTCCATCTCCGACCTGTATCTTCCCATACTGATTATCCGCAAATCCGCTTATGGAATCGTTTATTCCAAAGCCTGTGAGTAGCAGCGCAGTACAGCCGCTTATTCCTATTATCATCATAAAAAAACGTTTCTTATATCTGAATACATTTCTGACACTTACCTTTCTCAGAAATTTCAGTCTCTTCCATATAAATGGGATATGCTCAAGGAACACTCTCTTGCCAGGTTTCGGAGCCTTAGGCCTCATAAGACTTGCAGCAGTCTCAGAAAGCTCGTATCTACAGGAAAACCAGGTTGTACCTACAGTGCACAAAAGGGATGCTGCCAGCACGCCAATAACCAGCGTCCAGTCTGTGGTTCTCTCAAGTGGCACATGTATATACATCATATGATATGCATACCAGATAACCTCCGGAAATACATATGTACCTATAAGATATCCACCTGCACATCCTACTACAGCCGCAGTTCCCGAATAGATCATATATTTTCCCATGATCGCCGCCTTGCCATAGCCTAGAGCCTTCAGCATACCTATCATAGAGCGCTGCTCCTCAACCATTCTGTTCATGGTAGTCATACACACGAGCACAGCAACCAATATGAAGAATACCGGAAATACCTTTGCAACTCCATTCACTATGTCTGAATCGCTCTCAAAGCAGACATATCCGATATTCGTCTTCCTGCCGAGTATGTAATAGTTCACGCCATCTGCATCATCCAGCGTTATGTCCTTCACCATATCCTCCGTCATACCCTTTGCCATGAGGATATCCTTATATCTGTCCAGTACACTGGCCTTACATATTGACTCCCATTCGTCTTTCCTGTTGTCTATATAGTCTTCATACTCATCGGCATACAGATCAAACTTTCTGTCAAATTTCACATATACATCGGTGTAGCATTCACTGTCAAATGCTTCAGGACTGACATATACAAAGCCCGCGATCTTACCATTTCCAAGGGTTGTGGTTCCTCTTTCAAAATTAATATAAAGAGGGGAGTTGACAGTTCCGACAACTGTGTACTTCTTCACCTTCAGTATATCCTGTGTACTGCTGCCCTCACCTTCGTTTCCCAGGTCAGCGATATCACTGTCTGTTTTCCCATCAGACTTGCCTTCTGCAGTATCGTCATCTGCCACCTCTATGACATCACCTATCTTTATACTGTCCATCTTGGCATCTACAACACATTCATCTTCCTTTTCCGGCATACGTCCGTCCACAAGACTCAGTCTGTTGATGTTTTCCGGAACTGACATAGTCTTCAACACCCTGTCATTTTCACCCTGGTTCTTGTATAGGACGTCCAGGCTGTAACCGCCCTCTGCGTACAACACATCCTTCTCCCCGGCAAATGAATCCACGTCATCATCCGTGTATCCCAGAGTTGACAGAAGATGCAGATCATAGAAATTTTCCTCGTCAAGGAATTTTGATATGGTATTCATCATATCCGGCTTCGTCATCTTGAGCCCCGAGAAGAATCCCACGCCCAGGGCTATGATCGCCATAATGGCTGCAAATCTTCCAAATGTATTTTTTATCTCACGAAATGTCGTGCGTCTCATCATTGATTTCATAGGCCACCTACCATTCCAGATCTTCAACGTTCCTGATGTTATCATTCATAACCACTTTCTCCACAGTTCCGCTCTTAACCGTGATGACTCTGTCCGCCATGGCTGTGAGTGCCTGATTGTGTGTTATGACTATAACTGTCGTTCCCGTATTTCTGCATGTATCCTGAAGGAGCTTCAACACAGCCTTGCCCGTGTTGTAATCCAGAGCTCCGGTCGGCTCATCACAGAGCAGAAGCTTTGGATTCTTTGCAAGTGCCCTTGCTATGGCAACTCTCTGCTGCTCACCTCCGGAGAGCTGTGCCGGGAAGTTCGCCATACGATCCTCTAGTCCCACCTGCTTCAGAACCGTTGCCGCATCCAGCGGTTCCTTACAGATCTGTGCCGCCAGCTCCACATTTTCAAGTGCTGTGAGGTTCTGTACCAGATTGTAGAACTGGAACACGAATCCCACATCATACCTTCTGTATGCCGTGAGCTGCCTCTTATTCAGAGTTGATATCTCTCTGCCATCCAGCTTCACACTGCCACTTGTCAGAGTGTCCATACCACCAAGTATATTCAAGATAGTAGTCTTGCCCGCACCGGAGGCTCCGACTATGACGCAGAACTCTCCCTTTTCTATCTCAAAATTCACATCGCGGAGAGCATTGATCTCCACCTCACCTGTCTTGTATACTTTCTTTACATCTCGAAATTCTACGTAACTCATCCTGCACCATCCTTTCTATATAGATATATTACTGTTTTCGCTTTCCACACATACGCTTTTCCCCGAAAAAGCTATGCCTATCTTCAATACGTTTTTGATTCCATCCCTTGCCATCTGAACATCATATCTTCTGTCACTAATCTGATACAGAGCTTCATCGGCCAATTTGTCAAGCGCATCTTTTCCCAGATTCTTCTTCCACTTAAGTTCCATTATTATACCTGGATATCTTTCACCCCTTGGGAACATGCATATGTCATATCTTCCATCACCTGACTCCCGGTTGGATTTGATCTTATACTGATTATCCATCATAGCTATAAGCCCAAGAACTAATCCGTGATAGAATCCTTCCGCCCCAGCATCATAAAAGCTTATTGCCTCATCCATATACTCGCCTATTGCATGCTCCAATTTTACGAAATCATTGGCATACAGACTTTCAGCTATTTTATTAGCAGTTGTCCGGGTGATTGCACCGACCTGCAGCAAATGTGACAAAATTTCGCTTTTATAGACCGCCGCTATCTCTTTATTCGGAATAGAAACCTCACATAGATATGAGCCGTCTGCCTGGAGTTCTTTTTGAGGAGTTTTCAAGTATCCTGCCACCAGCAACAAACTGTAGATATTTGCCGGATCCTCTGCCAGTGATCTGTATACAACATTCTGATCAATTTTCGCAATGACCCTTTTCCCCTGTAATAATGAATATAAACTTTCAGAAATATCATCTGTGGCGTTTTTCAAAACATCGTCAAGTATTTCATTTTTTCCAGTATTTACCCAATACGCCTGAGGTTTACAGTCTCTGGAAATATAATTAATAACCGACCAAGGATTATATATTTCTTCGTTTCCAAACAAATATCCATCATACCATTCCGCGAGTTCTGCTTTCTTTTCAGGCACACCATAATACCCAAGCATAGTTTCTACTTCTTCACTGGTAAATCCAAAATACCTGTCATACTCATCATCCATAACAGAATTGACAGTAAGATTGTTAAGTCCACTAAATATGCTTTCCTGCGCAATCCTAAGAATACCTGTCAGAAAGCCAAATGAAAGATTCTTATTATCCTTAAATGCTCCCGAAAAGAAATTTCTCATAAATCCTATAATCTCTTCATAGAAGTCCTTTGCGTACCCCTCCTGTATCGGTGTATCGTATTCATCAATAATGATTACAGGTGCTTTACCATAATAAGCATCCAGCATTTTGGACAATTTATCAAGCGCAGACGTAAGTTCTACCTCATTTGCCGTTCCATCGAGCATTTTCTCAAAGTATTTTTTTTCATAGGCCGATATCTTATCACTGTCTATAATCTCCTGATGCCTTCCATACTCCTCCTGGACAAGCCCTCTTATCTTTCCAATTGTAGCCTCCCATGTATCGAATTTCACATCTTTAAAAGTAAGAAATATAACAGGATATTTTCCCTGATGAGATTGGTATTCTTCACCGCACTTCCAGATTGCTTTATCCTTAAAATATCTGGAGGTGTCATCATCTGATATCTCAAAAAACACTCTTAACATATCCATGTTTAAAGTTTTTCCAAATCTCCTGGGTCTAGTAAATAATGATACCAGCGGTTTTCTGTCTAGAAACTCCTTTATCAGCATAGTTTTATCAACATAATAATACTCCGACTGTGCCCTTACATAATCTGAAATACCAATTGGTAATGATTTCTTTTCACAAGTATCTTTTTTCTTTATGTACCTTCTATTGGAAACTCTGCCATCCTCTGGTCTTACCGCATTATCTGGGATCTGCCATCTTCTTCCACTTTTTATCGCGCCACTTATCTTGCCTTTTTTACACAGATCATTTATGGTCCGTTCTGACAAATTCCACTCCCGCGCTATCTGCTTACAACTTTTCATTTTCACATCTCCAATCATCTGACAACATCCTGGCAAACATCACCTCTATATTCTATATCTCCTTATTACGCATATTATACAATATTATCCGCAATATATCAAAGTGCAATTGATATATTGCGGATGTTTTTATAAATTGCGGATATGTAGCCGTACAAATCCGCAATTTATAAAAAAATCCCCCATACCTGCCTTTCGCAGATACGGGGGACTTTCATCTCATATCACTACTTATGCTTTTTTGACTTTGGTGTAGCTGGTTCTTCAGCTGCTGCAGCGTTATGATTTGCTGTCGCATATACCTTCTGAACTACTTTCTTTTTCTTCAATGGATGCTTTGGGTTTTTATCCATTTTGAACACTTCCTTTCTGTTTTCCTAAAATGTTATATAACAGAAATCTGCAGTGCATATGTCAAACGGTCATGTGCACCACCGGTTGTGCTATCCTTTTCTTATCTTTGACTATGTTATAGTCCTCTTTATTAGCAATGTCAAGTATTGAGTGCTAATTATTTTGTGAAGAATTTGTGAAGCCCTTATTTTATGGGCTTCACAGGGATTTTTCACTTGCTTTCGCACTCAATTTTCTTGGTTTGACCACATTTTTACGACAAATTCTTGCAAAAATATATTCGTCTGATTTTCTTACCACATTTTACAACAACGACTTCTGGTTTATACCACAGCAGGTACGGTTTCCGGCAGATTCATT
>ULUO01060724.1_pt1 | contig 51217 bp, 34 predicted proteins | sample 1958611 | NCBI WGS metagenome assembly ULUO01 (sample SAMEA4835762, study PRJEB28245) | human gut metagenome | biome: gut microbiome; material: fecal sample | place: Denmark | collected 2008
CGATACCTATGCCGCTGAACTCGCCGTCGAACGACTCGCGCTCGGCCTGCATCTCCTCCTTGTCGAGATATACGGAGTGGGGATCCAGATCCTCGAGCATGCTGCGTATGGCATCCTCCACCAGAGGCTCCATATCGACCTGATCGACATACGTAGCATCGAGATAGCGGTAGAAACGGTTGAATTTCTGCAGTTGCTCGAACGACTTGGCGGCCGACTGCTCCTCCTGTGCCGTTACGCTGCCGTTGACCGCAAGCGCAAGGAGTAACGTCAAGACCAATGAAAAGGCTTTCATGGTAGGGCTGTTTTTACTTTTATAATATATGATGCGCCGGCGGGCCGTAGCCGCACCGGCGCATATTGTGTACAGAATCGGGATGCTGTGGTGTCACCAGCATTTCCCGTACGTCGAAGCCTGCGGAGAGGCCATCGTACTATGCCAGCATGTCGCGTATGGCATCGAATGCCACGGCGTTCTGCTCGCCCGTACGCATGTTCTTCACCGTAGCCAGACCGTTCTGCAACTCGTTGCTGCCGATGATCACGACGTATGGTATCGACCGACGGTTGGCATACTCCATCTGTTTCTTCATCTTTGCCGGCTCGGGGTAGATTTCGGTGGCGACGCCGTGATCGCGCAGTGTACGCATTATGCGCATTGCGGCCATACGCTCCTGCTCGCCGAGGTTTACGAAGAGCACCTTGGTCGAGAAGTCAACCTCTTCGGGGAAGAGGTTCAGTCCCGTCATTACGTCGTATATGCGGTCGGCGCCGAACGATATACCCACACCCGAGGTGTCGGGCATGCCGAATATTCCTGTCAGGTCGTCGTAACGGCCGCCGCCGCAGATCGATCCTATGGCATAATCCATGGCCTTGACCTCGAATATCGCACCCGTATAGTAGTTCAAACCGCGTGCCAGCGAGAGGTCGAGCTCGATGGGCAGATTGAGTCCCAAGGCCTCGACATATCCGAATATCTCCTCCATCTCGGCTATGCCCTTAAGACCTGTCTCTGAACATGATATGACGTCGCGTAATTTGTTAAGTTTCTCGCTGTTCGAACCGCTGAGCTCGAGTATGGGTTGCAGACGGTCGATAGCCTCCTGCTCCAACCCGCGCTCCGAGAGTTCGGCACGGACATTGTCGATACCGATCTTCTCGAGTTTGTCGATGGCGACCGTTATGTCCATCATCTTGTCGGCATGTCCGATGGCTTCGGCTATGCCGTAGAGGATCTTACGGTTGTTCATCTTGAGCGTTACGTTGATGCCGAGCTTGCCGAAGACGCGCTCCACGATCTCGATAAGCTCCACCTCGTTGATTAGCGAACGCGAGCCTATGACATCGACGTCACACTGGTAGAACTCGCGGTAACGGCCCTTTTGGGGGCGGTCGGCACGCCATACGGGCTGTATCTGGTAACGCTTGAAGGGAAGTACTATTTCGCTCTGATGCTGAACGATATATCGTGCGAATGGCACGGTCAGGTCATAACGCAGACCCTTCTCGCATATCTTCGATGCCGTGCGCAGCTGCCCGTCGTCGAGACCGGCTGCATAGTCGCCCGAGTTGAGTATCTTGAAGAGGAGTTTATCGCCCTCGTCGCCGTATTTGCCGAGCAGCGTGGAGAGATTCTCCATGGCCGGGGTCTCGAGCGGAGCGAAACCGTAGGTGCGGAAGACGCTCTTGATTGTCTCGAATATGTATGTGCGGCGCATCATCTCGGCAGGCGAGAAGTCGCGCGTTCCCTTGGGGATGCTTGGTTTCTGAATAGCCATTTTCTGTTATGTATGTTTTGCCGTATGACGGCTTTTAGGTATTCGGTTTCGGTTTATTATTCCATTTATTATTCCATCAATTTGCGATACTTTACACGATGCGGGGTGACATCCTCGCCCTGAGCGCGTTTCCACTCCTCAAACTCGCTGTACGAGCCTTCGTAGAAGGTGACTTTCGAGTCGCCCTCGAACGAGAGGATGTGTGTGGCGACGCGGTCGAGGAACCAGCGGTCGTGCGAAATGACGACGGCACATCCGGCAAAGTTTTCGAGACCCTCCTCCAACGCGCGCAACGTATTGACATCCACGTCGTTGGTCGGCTCGTCCAGAAGCAGTACGTTACCCTCCTCCTTGAGTGCAAGTGCGAGGTGCAGACGATTGCGTTCGCCGCCGGAGAGCATGCCGCACTTTTTCTCTTGGTCTGCGCCGCTGAAGTTGAAGCGGGCGACATAGGCACGTGCGGGGATCTGTCTGTTGCCGAGGGTGATGATATCGCTGTTCTGAGATATCACTTCATATACGCTCTTCTCGGGGTCGATCGACTTGTGCTGCTGGTCGACATAAGCGAGCTTTACGGTCTGCCCGATAGTGAAATATCCCGATGTCGGCTGCTCGATGCCCATGATCATGCGGAAGAGGGTGGTCTTGCCGGTGCCGTTGGCGCCGATGACGCCGACAATGCCTGCGGGCGGCAGCGAGAAATTGAGATGTTCGTAGAGCAGGCGGTCGCCGTATGCCTTCGAGACGTCGTGCGCCTCGATGACGACATCGCCCAGACGCGGGCCGTTCGGGATGAATATCTCGAGCTTCTCCTCTTTCTGCTTCACATCCTCGTTCATCAGCTTGTCGTAGGCCGAAAGACGTGCCTTGCTCTTGGCGTGGCGGCCCGAGGGCGACATACGTACCCATTCCAACTCGCGTTCGAGGGTCTTGCGGCGCTTGCTCTCCTGTTTCTCCTCCATCGCAAGGCGTTTGGTCTTCTGCTCGAGCCAGCCCGAATAGTTCCCCTTCCACGGAATACCCTCGCCGCGGTCGAGTTCGAGAATCCAGCCTGCGACGTTGTCGAGGAAGTAACGGTCGTGCGTAACGGCAATTACGGTACCTTTATATTGACGCAGGTGCTGCTCCAGCCAGTCGATGCTCTCGGCATCGAGGTGGTTCGTCGGCTCGTCCAGAAGCAGCACGTCGGGCTGCTGCAACAGCAGGCGGCAGAGTGCCACACGGCGTCGTTCGCCTCCCGACAGCACCTTGACGCTCTGGTCGGGATCGGGGCACCTCAAGGCATCCATTGCGCGCTCCAGAACGCTGTCCAGCTCCCAGCCGTTGACGTGGTCGATCTGCTCGTACAGCTCGCCCTGACGCTCGATCAGGCGGTTCATCTCATCGTCCGACATCGGCTCGCACAGCTTGGTGTTTATCTCTTCGTACTCCTTCAGCAGGGCCACCGTTGCGGCGCATCCCTCCTCGACCGCCTCCTTGACGGTCTTCGTATCGTCCAACTTGGGTTCCTGCTCGAGGTACCCGACCGTATATCCCGGGGCGAATACCACCTCGCCCTGATAGTTCTTGTCGATGCCGGCGATGATCTTCATAAGGGTAGATTTACCCGAGCCGTTGAGTCCTATGATACCGATCTTTGCGCCGTAGAAGAACGACAGGTAGATGTTGTTGAGTACTTTTTTCTGATTGGTGAAGGTCTTGGATACACCCACCATCGAAAAAATTATTTTCTCGTCTGCCATGCTGTGTCTTGTTTAGAGATTTTGAAATTACGGCAAAAATACAAAACTAAATTCACTTCGCCAATATTCTGTGCCGAATTAGCGTCTCGGCGCATCTTTGCGGGCGATTCGGCCGGCGCGTATAAGTTATGCCGATTACAGGATAAGATAATCCGATGGCCGGAATTTATTTTTAGCAGAAATTTTGCATATATTTGCCATCAAAGAACAGAAAACCGAAAAACTATTTATTAACAGACAAAAACCTACCGATTATGAAAAGCATCAAAGGAACAATGACCGAGCAGAACCTGCTCAAGGCATTTGCAGGCGAGAGTCAGGCCCGCAACCGTTATACATTCTTTGCGAGTGTAGCCAAGAAGGAGGGCTATGAGCAGATCGCAGGCGTATTCATGGAGACGGCCGAGCAGGAGAAGGAACATGCGAAGCGTTTCTTCAAGTATCTCGAAGGCGGCCCGCTGACCATAACTGCATCGTATCCCGCCGGTATCATCGGCACCACGACCGAGAACCTTCTGGCAGCTGCCGAGGGTGAGCACGAGGAGTGGGATGTACTCTATGCCGAGTTTGGTGACGTCGCCGAGAAGGAGGGCTTCCCCGAGATCGCGAATACCTTCCGTCAGATCGCCAAGGTAGAGGCTGAGCACGAGAAGCGTTATCTGAAACTGTTGAGCCGCATCACCGACGGCAACTTCTTCGTTCGCGACAACGAGATCTGGTGGCAGTGCCGCAACTGCGGTTATGTGATCAAGGCCAAGGAGGCGCCCCTGAAGTGCCCCGCCTGCGCACACCCGCAGTCATATTTCGAACCCAAGAAGGAGAACTATTAATCGGTATAAGATTATCGGGTATTGAGCCGCACGGACGTTCGTGCGGCTTTTTTTGTTCAGTGTCGCCGGGCTTGCATATATGTATTGATTCCGGTGCGGTCAGAGTTCCAGAAGCTGCCGCGTGTCGTCGATGAAGAGTTCGTATCGCTGTCTGTCGGGAGGTGCCATGTGCATCGTGTCGGCAACGTCGGACGGAAGGATGGTGTAGTCGGGAGTCTGTACCCACAGCGGCGTTACGTGCAGAGAATAGGATAGTTTGCCGTCACCAGAAAGTTCGACGTCGATGGTGGCAGCTATGCCGCCGTCGCAATAACGCTTGCGCTGGTTCGAGACAAAATTTCCGAGCGAGTATATCGTAACGCCGTTCCGCCTGTCACACTCGGCACTCTGGATTACGTGCGGATGGCTGCCGATGATAATATCTACACCGTGGCGGCGCAGAAAGTCGGCCGCAGCGCGCTGTGTGGCATCGGGATGGCGCTGGTATTCGTTGCCCCAATGCATGAAGGCGATTATGCAGTCGGCCCTGTTGCGGTCTATGGCGGCGATGTCGCGTGCCATGACGGCAGTGTCGATACGGTTTACTATACACCCATCGGGAACGGGCAGTCCGTTTGTCCCGTAGGTGTAGTTTATAACGGCGAATGTGATACCGTTGCGCGTGATATATTGTATGTTGTTCAGCCGCATGTCGGTGCTGTCGCGGAAGACTCCCGTGCGGCAGATGCCTCGGCTGTCGAGTATTCGGGTGGTGGCTCGTATGCCTGCGCTGCCACGGTCGCAGCAGTGGTTGTTAGCCATGACGGCCAGATCTATCTGCATGTCGCGCATGGCGTCGGCGACGGCGGCGGGGGAGCGGAAGCACGGATATCCCGTATAGGGCCCTTCCTCGCTCAGCGTGGTCTCGAGGTTTACTATTGCCAGATCGGCCTGCCGCGTAAGCCGTGCCACATGACGGAATGATCGGGTGTAGTCGTATCCGCCGCGAGGCGTGCGTGCGGCTGTCAATTGAGGCGTGTGCTGCATCAGATCCCCCAGAGCCACGATCCGTACTCGGTGAGGGGCGGTTTGCGCGGGCGCATGCTCCGATCCGCAGGTCTCAGCCTGTGCGGGAAAACGTACGAAGTAGAGCGGGGCCATTGCCGCTGCCGTCATTATGATTATGGCTGCAATGTATTTCAAGGCTGTCATCACTGTCAAATGTACGAAAAAAAGTGACGGCGGCAAAATCATGTGTCAGCATATTGGGCGCGTCCGGCGGAACGGAAAGCGGCGGAATCCGTCATGTACGGATCCCGCCGCCCGACCCTAGCCCGAAGGCTGGCGTCGTCAGAAGTTGTATTGTATCATTATGTTCAGACGGTTGGCCGTATTGTGGGCGTCGTCCATGTTGCGGCGCGAGCCGTGCAGATATTCTGCCGCGAGGATACAGTTGCGCGTAAGGTTGTAGAATATGTTGCCGAAGATATAGGTGCCGCGCTTGTACTCGTTGGTGGCGTAATATCCGTTGCACATGTTCACCCGTACGGTCGAATATCCGCCCGAAACGAAGAGTTTCGATGGTATGATGTTGATCTGCCCCGCGGCCTGCCAGCCCCACATAGGCATGGTCTGTATCTGCTCGGGATTCATCGGGTTGGGGGTGAAGTCCAGACCGCTGCCCGTGAGATCCTGAATATATGGCGTTATGCCCTTGCCATATACGCCGTTGAAGAAGAGGGTGAAGTAGGGGCAGGTCTCGATGCGGCCGCTGGCCTGTACGCCCCATCCGAAGAGACTCGTGTTTTTGCCGGTGACGGCGTTGTTCAGATACATGTTCCGCAGCACGGCCGATGCGCGGAAGTGGCTCGTGCGGTTCTCACCCCATGCATACTGGAAATACATGGGTATGTCGGGTACGCGCTGCGATATGGGACGGAAGTTCTCGTCATAGGTGCCGCTCACGACGGGCATCTCGGCCGCTACGCCCATCTTGAAGTGGCGGTCGTGGAACGAATGTTCGTAGCGCAGCATCGTGGCGAAGTTGAAGTTATAGGCGTTGGGGCCTTGGAAGTCTATTGTCGTGGGCGAGGCGTCCAGATCGCAGAAGGTCGTGATGTCTCGACCCGCGGTGAATCCCAGCAGCGAGACGTATGCCGAACGCAGACGGGGCGTATAGCTGAACTCGGCGCCGCCGCGGAAGTCCATGTCGATAAAGGCTACGATGGGACCTACGGTCGGGGAGTTTATAACCGCCTTGGTGAAGAGCCGCGAGGTGGTGGCATCCATCATCACGCGCTGGCGGTTGGCGTAGTCGGAATAGAGGGGTATGTCGTAGGGAATAAAGTCGATGTTGTCGACGGCGCCCATGAAGTCATAGCTCGTGCGAAGGTTGATGTAACCGCCGATACCGAGTGAGAATCTGTTGTTTTTGGTGGTGAATATGAACTGCGGGTCGACTACCTGCTGGAAACCCGTACGGCGTGTCTGCGCGAAGTCCACCACAATGTCGTCAGCGGCGCGGCCTCTGGCATACGCTTCGTACAGCGTACCGTCCTGTTCGACGGCAATAAGATATACGGCAGGTTGGGATTTGCGCTCATGCATGCGGTAGCGGCGCTGAGCCGATACGGAGTGTATGCATCCGACAACGAACAACAATACGAGCAATTGTCTGAATCTTCTCATAAACGTGTCTTTTTGATTGAATAAATGGGAATATGGATGTGTGTTACATCGTAAAAGTCTTATCTTTGTAGATGCTCAAGCAACTAATATGCCAAATGGCGGGGCGTCTGCGGCGTCCGGCATGTAGGCACCGAGGAGTATGATTTGGATCATAGCCGCATTTTCACTGCTGTTGATGGCTGTCGACAGAGTTGCTGTCGCCCGTATGACGGACGACCCGCGGCGCCGTCGTCGGCTGATTGCGGCGGCGTGGGTGACGGATGCACTGCCGTTCATATTTTCGGGTGCGGCATTCATCCTCTGCAGCGACAACCCGACGTGGACGGTCGCTGTATCGATGTGGGTGTTTTTCGCCTATATGATTCTGGCGGTGGCGCGTCTGCCGCTGAATATTGCAATTATTGCCTCACGTCGGCGGCCGCTGCGTATCGTGGGTGGGGTGTTGAGCGTGGCTGTCGCGGCTGCATTCATATACGGCATGGCCGTTACGCGTACCGATTATACGGTGAATCGTGTGGAGATCGTCTCCGATCGTCTGCCCGTCTCATTCGACGGGTATTCGATAGTACAGATATCCGATCTGCATATCGGGTCGATGGTGCGGCCGCAGCGTGAGACGGAACGTATTGTTGAAATATGTAACAGTCTTAATGCCGATATGGTGGCCTTTTGCGGCGATCTGGTGAATATCCGCTGGACGGAGATCGACACCGTGGCGGACCTTCTCGGCCGTCTGCAGGCCCGTGACGGGATATATGCCGTAACGGGAAACCACGACCTCGGAGTCTACGTGCGCGATACGCTTGCGCTTCCCGTGGCCGAGAATACGTGGCGCGTTATCGAGGCAGAACGGGCGTTGGGATGGCATGTGCTGGACAACGAGACGGCATATATCCGTCGCGGCGGCGACTCCGTCTCGCTTACGGGGTTGTCGTTCGACCGCGAGTGGGCCGAAAAACGTCATTCGCCCGACCTGCCGACCGGAGGAATCGGTGCGGCGTATGTCGGGGTGCCGCATTCGCTGTTCAACATCACGCTTGCGCATATACCCCAGCTGTGGGATGATATAGTGGCGGAAGGTTACGGGGATGTGACACTGTCGGGGCATGTGCACTCGATGCAGATGAAACTGCGCGTAGGCCGTCGCGGTATATCCCCCGCGGCGATACGTTACCGCCGATGGAGCGGACTGTACAGTGAGGATGGACATGATTTGTATATAAATGACGGTCTGGGTTGCGTGTTGTTCCCGATGCGTGTGGGCGCACGGCCCGAAATTACGCTGCTCGTATTGAGGTCTGGCGGCAACTGCTGAACGCATCGATGCGTTGCGGCGGGATTATTGCTTCGTGATGACATGGCATGATAGGGCCGTAGCGGCTGCCTACACAGGGTCGCAACGTGGATCGAAGGATGAAAAATGTTCGATAATGGCAATAACTTATTCTATTCCGGTTTTTGATGTTCTAAATGAAAAATTATGGGTACATTTGCCGCGATAATTAAAGCGATCGGTATGAAGAAGAATCTGTTTTTGATTTGTCTGACGCTTGCCTCCGTAGGAGCTACGGCTCAAAATGAGGGCCGGCTTTTGTCGTTGGAGGAGGCCGTCGAGATTGCCACAACGGAGAATCCGGCAATCAAGGCGTCCGAATATGAGGCCATGGCGGCCAAACGCCAACGTCAGGCGGCCATAGGTCTGCGTATGCCCAAGATAAACGCCGTGGGCACATATGTTTATATGGGTGACGACATTGCGCTGGATGCCAACTCGCTCAAGGAGCCTGTCGGTACGGCCGCAGGCAACCTTATCTCGACGGGTGTGCAGACGGGAATAATCAGCCAGCAGTTGGCAGGTCTCTTGCAGCAGACGCTGGGTGCGATGTCGGGACTCGACTGGACTTACAAGTTGCAGGATCGCAGTTTCGGTTTCGTGGGCGGCGAGATCACCATGCCCATATTCCTCGGCGGTAAGATCAATGCCGCCAACCGTGCCGCACGCATCGACGAAAGTACGGTGCGCGAGCAGGGTGTGCAGACCCGCAATGCCCTTATATCCGAGCTTGTGGAGCGATACTACGGGCTGGCTCTGGCGGCACAGGTTGTGGAGGTGCGCCGGCAGGGGGCCGACGGTATCCGCAAACATCTCAACGACGCCATAGCGCTCGAGGAGCAGGGTATGCTGGCAAAGAGCGAACGCCTTTACGTCGAATATATGATGACACAGGCGGAGCGCGACCTGCAGAATGCCGAGTTGCAGCTCTCGACGATAAAGGATGCGTTGAACAATACGCTGGCTTCGAGCGAGGTAGATTACGTCCCAGCCACGTCGATGTTTGTGGTCGACAACATCGAGGATGTGGAGTATTACAAGTCGCTGGCATCGAACCACAACCCGCTGTTAAATCAAGTATCGCTCAAGAAAGAGCTGGCCGAGCAGGGCGTACGTGTGCAGCGTTCGGCCTACTTCCCGCAGATTGTGGCCATGGGCGGCGGCAGCGTCTACAACTATCAGGTGACCAACATGCTGCCTCGCTGGGCCGTAGGTGTGGGCGTTAGCTTCAACATCTTTGACGGCCTTAACCGCGAATACAAGCATGCGGCGGCCAAGCAGACGGTGCGTCAGGTCGAGCAGTTGCAGACCAAGGCGCACGAGGATATCTCCGTTCTGGTCGAGAAGCTATATAACCAGATGCTCAACTACTACAATCAGTTCCATTCGGTAGAGGCTTCGATAGCCTTCGCCGAGGAGTATCTCAAGGCCAAGAATGCCGCCTTCCTCGAGGGTTGGAGTTCGTCGTCGGATCTCATAGACGCGGAACTGAATCTGGCGAAGGTGCGCACCGAGCGCATACAGATGGCATACTCATACGACGTGGCGCTGGCCAAACTGCTCGAAGCGGCCGGCGTGAGCGACGAGTTCACCTCATATTCTCGCCGCATAGATGCGCGTCAAATTACGTTCGAATAACGAAACGATAAAGCATACGAAATATGAAAAAGCGTAATGTTATATGGCTGATTATAGCCGTGGTAGTTATCATTGCCGTGGTGGCGCTTGTCGGATGGTACCTCAAGCGGTCGGAGCCCACGATAATTCAGGGTACGGTCGAGTGTACAACCTACAAGGCTTCGTCGAAGATTGCGGGCCGCATCGAGGAGATGAAGGTCGAGCAGGGCGATCATGTGACCAAGGGACAGTTGTTGTATGTGTTGTCGACGCCCGAACTCGACGCCAAGCTGCGTCAGGCCGAGGCTGTGAAGAGCGCGGCAACGGCTCTGGATCAGAAGGCTCTGGCGGGTGCGCGCGTGCAGCAGATCGAGGCGGCGCTCAACATGTGGCAGAAGGCTCAGGCCGGCAAGGAACTGGCACAGAAGACCTATGACCGTGTGAAGGCCCTTTATGACAAGGGTGTGGTGCCAGAGCAGAAGTTCGATGAGGCGGATGCCAACTACCGCGCCATGGTAGCAACGGAGATGGCCGCGAAGGCTCAATATGACCTTGCCGTGGCCGGTGCCAGCAAGGAGGACAAGGATGCGGCTGCCGCGCAGGTGCAGCAGGCCGAGGGTGTCGTAAGCGAGGTCGAGTCATACATAAGCGATGCCATGGTATATGCTCCGGTCGACGGCGAGGTTTCGACCATTATCGCCGAGCAGGGCGAGCTTGTGGGTACGGGTTATCCCGTCGTGGCGATTCTCGATACGACCGATACGTGGGTTACCTTCAACATCAAGGAGACCCTGCTGCCCAAGATCACTGTCGGCATGAAGATGACGGCATACGTGCCGGCTCTGGATCGCAACGTCGAGCTTGAGGTGTCGTACATATCGGTGCAGGCCGACTTCGCTACGTGGAGCGCCACACGCACGCAGGGCAGTTTCGATATACGCACATTCGCCGTGAAGGCGCGTCCCGTGACCGACGTCGAGAACATACGTCCGGGTATGAGCGTGCTGGTCAACTGGGACGAATTGGGCAAGTAAAACGTCGGGGTGATGCGATTCCTGCGTAACATAAATGCGGCGCTTGTTCGTGAGTTGAAGCGTATATGGGCTTTCCCCTCATATATGATGCTGCTCACGGTGCTGCCCGTCATATCGTTCGCCTTCTTCGCGGTGGTATTCGAGAATGGCATTCCGCACGATCTGCCCATAGCGGTGCTGGACGAGGACCATTCGTCGCTCTCGCGCACGCTGACGCAGATGATCGATGCCGCTCCGAAGACCGCCGTCCGGTACGGTGTAACCGATATGGACGAGGGTGAGAAACTCATACGCGAGGGAAAGATACATGCCGTGGTGCTCATTCCGTCGTTCTTCGAGAAGAGTATACTGAGCAATACGCAAACCCATGTCGAGGCCTACGTGTCGGGTGTGAATATCCTCACCAACGGCCTCATCACGAAGGATCTGCAGACTACGGTCACGACATTCGGCGTGGGCATACAGCTCCAGATACTCATGAAGCAGGGCCTGACCGAGGCGCAGGCAATGTCCCAAGCCATGCCTGTACGTTTTGACAAACACGTATTGTTCAATCCCTATACGAATTACGGCTATTACCTCTCACCGAGCTTCATGCCGATGATGATCATGATCTTCACGGTTCTGGCGACGGTATTCGCTTTGGGTTCGGAGTTGAGATACTCGACGGCGAAGGATTGGATGGAGAGTGCCGACTATTCGTTCGGCGCGGCTCTCATAGGTAAGTTGCTGCCCGTATTCATGTCGATGACGATCATGTCGCTGTTGATGTTCTTCATCCTCTTCGACATAATAAACGTACCCCTGAACGGCAGTTTCGGCATGTTGTTCGGCGGATGTCTGATCTTCATCCTCAGCTATATGGGTATTGCGATCTTTGTGGTGAGCCTCACGGCCGATCTGCGTCTGGCCCTCTCGCTCGGCGGCGGATATTCGGTTCTGGCATTCACATTCTCGGGCCTGTCGTTCCCGATAATGGCAATGTTCGGGTCGATGCGTGCCTTCAGCCGCATATTCCCATTCACTTACTTTACCGACATGATCGTCGATCAGGCGCTGCGCGGCGCCCCGATCGTCTATTCGCTGCCGGATATGTGTTATATGATATTGTTCCTGCTGCTGCCCGTGATCACGCTGCCGCGACTCTACAAGATCTCGAACGACAGCCGTTACTGGGGTAAAATGTAGAATACGACTATGAACAGACTCAGAGATACCGTCAGATCGTACCGCCGGCAGCTGTATGCCGTGATGCGGAACGAGTATGCGACGATCTTCTCCGACAAGGGTGTGATGTTGGTGATGGTCTTCGCGCTGCTGATATATCCTACGATCTATTCGCTGGGATACGGTGCCGAGGTGCTGCGCAACGTGCCGGTGGGTGTGGTCGACATGAGCAAGACATCGGCGAGCCGCAAACTTGTCGATGCCATCAACATGGGGCCCAATACGGTTGTGGCGTACGAGTTGTCGGACATGGTCGAGGCGCAGAAGAAGTTCTACGACCGCGATATCTACGGCATACTCTACATCCCGAACGACTACGAGCAGAAGTTGTTGGGAGGGCAGATGGCGACGGTAAGCATATATCTCGATGCGAGCTACATGCTCATGTACCGTCAGGCTTTTCAGGAGATGGTGGCCGGAATAAACACCACGGGAGCGATGGTCGAGTTCCAGCGTATGATCGCCAAGGGAGCCAACCTGCCGCAAGCGAAGGCAATAACGCAGCCCGTAATATACGAGAGTCACTCGCTGTTCAACCCCTATCTGGGTTACGGCACATTCGTCATGCCTCCCATAATCCTTGTCATCATACAGCAGACGCTGCTTGTGGGCATAGGCATGATCGGCGGCACGTGGCGTGAACATGGCATGTACGGCAAGCTGAAACCTCGAGGCAGCCGCCGCATGTCGACATTCCCGATCGTCATAGGCAAGGCGCTGACTTACGCCTCGCTCTATGCCGTGACGACGTTCTATCTGATGAACGTACACTATCGCGTCTTCCACTATCCGATGAACGGGCGTACGCTTACCGTCGTCTTGTTCCTTGTGATGTACATCTTCGCCTGCATCTTTATGGGCATAGCCCTCTCGACGCTGTTCCGCCGGCGCGAGAACTCTCTGATGATGCTGTTGTGGACGTCGATCCCGATATTCCTCTTGAGCGGCGCATCGTTCCCGCAGGAGGCCATGCCCGAATGGCTGCGGCGCTTTGCCTATATATTCCCAAGTACCCACGGGGCGACGGGCTTTGTCCGCATACAGAGTATGGGGGCTTCGCTCGACGACGTATGGCCCGAAATAAGGGCTTTGATAAGGCTTATAGTCGTGTATATGGGTTTGTCGTTTATCGGCATCCACTTCCTTGTGGAGAACGATCTGGCAGACCGCATACGCAACCGTTGGCGCCGCCGTGTGGCGAGGTATCGTCTGGCAAAGGAGACGGCAAGAAAGTAATTGCGCTATGCACTAAAACGAGAAACGGAACGGCTTTAACCGTTCCGTTTTTAGTTTGTGCTTGGTCTGGTAATTGTCAGAGCTCATCCACGGCCTTCTTCAAACGGTCCATGGCCTCGGCAATGACCGAACGCGGGCAGCCGACGTTCATGCGCATATGCTGCCGACCCTCGACGCCGAACATGGCACCGTCGTTCATGGCAAGGCGCGCCTTGTTGATGATCATGTCGGCCAACGCCTCGTGCTCGAGACCCAGACGCGAGAAATCGAGCCATACGAGGTACGAGGCCTGCGGCTTGACGGCACGCACCTGCGGTATGTATTTTTCGAGATAGTCGGCCACGAAGTCGATGTTGCCCTCGATGTAGCGCAGCATCTGGCGGCGCCACTCCTCACCGTGTGTGAAGGCCGCTTCGGTTGCCGTCATGGCGAATATCGTGGCCATGTCGAACTCGTTGGCCGCAAGCCACGAGTAGAACTTCTCACGTATGGCCTTGTCGGGTATTATCGAGTATGAACTTACGATGCCGGCGATGTTGAAGGTCTTGGATGGCGCGCCGAAAGTTATGCTGCAATGTGCCGCCGTGTCGGAAGCCATGGCAAAGGGCGTATGTGTATGTCCGTACAGAGGCATGTCGCAATGGATCTCGTCCGAGACGACAAGGATATTGTGCGCTGCTGCGATCTCGGCCAGACGGGCCAGCGTGTCGCGGTCCCACGTGATGCCGATAGGGTTGTGGGGATTGGCCAGAATCAACACCTTGCAACGCTCGTCGATAACGCTTTCGAGGTTATCGAAGTCCATCTCGAAATGTTCGCCGTCCGAGCTTTTGAGCGGGTTGTACACAACCTCACGGCCGTTGGCCAGAGGAACGAGACGGAAGGGATGATAGACGGGCGGCTGTATGATGATTTTGTCGCCGGGCTGTGTGAAGACATTTATTACCATGCCGATGCCCTTGACAATGCCGGGGATGTAACGCATCCACTCGCGCTCGACCTCCCAGCCGTGCTGCTGCCGCAGCCATGAGATGATGCTGTTCCAATAGCCGTCATACTCGACGGTATACCCGAATATGGGGTGTTCGAGGCGTCGTTTCATGGCGTCGATGACAAAGTCGGGGGTCTCGAAGTCCATATCGGCGACCCACAGCGGAATCAGGTCGTCGCGGCCGTAACGCTCCTTGAGGGCGTCGTATTTCAGGCTGTTGGTGCCGTGCCGATCCACAATCTTGTCGAAATCGTACTGTTTCATATCATCGTTGTGTAAGGAATTCCATTACGTCCACGCCGTCGGCATAATCCGTAAGCGTGGGGTATTGCGTGCGCCCGACAGGGCAGCGGCGCGGGTGTCGCAGCATATCCGTGGCGACACACTGTATCCGTGCGTCATTCTCCGCAAGCCATGTCTCTACCTCCGACAAATCGTCATAGTAGGTGTAGTTTATGCGGCATGCCGTCTCGGGGAAGCTGCGTTGCTCTACGGCTACGCACGAGCCGAGGTCTATGTATGGAGTGCCGGCCATCTCTGTCAGAGCCCGCGTTTGCAGAAAGTTGTGTCGCCTAGGCATATTCTGCGGCTTTTCTGGCCGTAGCGGCAGTGCCGCGCCGCGCGGAAGGAATATGAGCGATACGTTGCGGCATCCCAGACCTCCATATGAGAATACGTCTCGTTGCAGGCCGTCGATCGTCTGACGGGATTCATCGCCCGAAATGACGGCTACGGAGTGCCGACTGCCGCGTATGAGCGCCGGAACGGATGCGTAACGCGTGCGGAAATATGCTGCGGCCGAATCCCCGCCCGTAGCTATGGCCATATCGAACGGGATGGCATCATCGTACGGTACAATGTCAACGTCGTTAGATATATCTTCAAGCAACTCAATGATATATCCCATCATAACCGAATCTTTGCTTGAACACTTTACGACGGCTTCGTATCCGCATGCCACGGCACACATCATGTCGAAGAACCCGACCAACGGAATATTCCCGGCCATGATTATCGCTACGCGACGATGCGATGCCGTCAGAGTGTAGCTGCCGAGCCACGTTTCGAGTTTGTCGCGTTGGAGGAACTCGGTGCGTATGGCATCAACGGCCATCATGATATCCTCGCGTGTGAACCATCCGTTGGCCGCTATGGCCTCGGTGATACAACGTTCCGTGCGGGCATCGCGCCCGAATGAATCCAGACGTTGTCCGAGTGAAACGAGTATGTCGACCGTATTGTTCATGGCGGATCTCTTTTGTGGCTTTTAGGCCGAACAAAGTTATAAAATTCGCCGCGATAAAGTTCATGCGGAACATACATTTTTCGCTTTCGCGGCCTTCCGGACAGGATGGTCGGGTGCACTGCACGGCAAGGTGTGCGATACGTGTCGAAATTGTGGCTAATACGGCTTCTGTCAAAGGCGATATGGGTGGAATATGTTGATATTCAAAAAATTTATTTACGTCCATGACACGCGATGCGGCACGTCGTAAGATAAAAATCCGTATATTTACCATACACAGGATGACCACGACGGATGAAGCCCGACAAATGCGGTTTTTTCCCTTTGACTCTCAATATATTCGGCCGTCGGCCGAAAGTAACGTGTACCAACCAATATTCTACGCAATATGAACATTCCAACGATTTTCTGGTGCGTGCCTGCCGCGTCGATCGTCGCGCTGGCATTCGCATGGGCTTTCTATCGCGCAATGAAGCGTGAGGACGAGGGCACCGAGCGCATGCGAGAAATCGCCGAACATGTGCGCAAGGGGGCCATGGCCTATCTCAAACAACAGTACAAGGTTGTCGGCATTGTCTTCGTGGTGCTGGCACTCTTTTTCGCCTATCTGGCCTACGGGGTCGGGGTACAGAACCCGTGGGTACCGTTCGCCTTCCTCACGGGAGGCATCTTCTCGGGTCTGGCGGGATTCTTCGGCATGAAGACCGCGACATACGCCTCGGCCCGTACGGCGAATGCCGCACGCCAGTCGCTCGACCGCGGATTGAAGGTCGCCTTCCGCAGCGGTGCCGTCATGGGGCTGGTCGTGGTCGGGCTCGGACTGCTCGACATATCGTTCTGGTACATCTTACTTGATGCCTTTGTCGATACCGCCGGTCCGCAGAAACTTGTCGTCATAACCACTACGATGCTCACATTCGGCATGGGAGCCTCGACACAGGCGCTCTTTGCGCGTGTCGGCGGCGGAATATATACCAAGGCGGCCGATGTCGGGGCCGATATTGTGGGTAAGGTCGAGGCCGGAATACCCGAGGACGATCCGCGCAATCCAGCAACGATAGCCGACAATGTGGGTGACAACGTGGGCGACGTGGCAGGTATGGGCGCCGACCTTTACGAGAGTTATTGCGGCTCGGTTCTGGCAACGGCGGCACTGGGTGCCGCGGCTTTCGCCTCAATGGGCGAGTCCGAGCAGGTGAAGGCCGTGCTGGCGCCGATGCTGATTGCCGCCACAGGCATCCTGCTCTCGATAATAGGCATATTTCTCGTACGCACGCGCGAGGGTGCCTCGATGCGTGAACTGCTGCAATCGTTGGGCGTCGGTGTGAACGTCAGCGCCGTATTGATCGCCATAGCGACGTTCGGAATATTGTATCTGCTCGGCATGAGTAATTGGATCGGGCTGTCATGCTCGGTCATAACGGGACTTGTGGCCGGTATAATCATAGGTCAGGCGACAGAATATTTTACCTCACATTCATATCGGCCGACACGTAAAATCGCAGACAGCTCGCAGACAGGCCCGGCAACGGTCATCATAGCCGGAATAGGGTCGGGTATGATCTCGACGGCTATTCCCGTCATTACGATCGGCGTGGCGATAATTCTGGCATATCTCTGCGCTACGGGTTTCGACGTGGATAACATGATGGCACCGCACAACATGTCGCAAGGGCTCTACGGTATAGGTATCGCCGCCGTCGGTATGCTCTCGACGCTGGGTATAACCCTCGCGACGGATGCCTACGGCCCCATAGCCGACAATGCGGGCGGCAATGCCGAGATGAGCGGTCTGGGGGCCGAGGTGCGCAAACGCACCGATGCTTTGGATGCTCTGGGCAACACAACGGCCGCAACGGGCAAGGGATTTGCCATAGGGTCGGCGGCATTGACGGCGCTGGCGCTGCTGGCATCGTATGTCGAGGAGATACGCATCGGATTGCAACATAACGGTATTTCGTCGCTGGCCATGCCCGATGGCGGTTCGATCCCCGTTGGGGAGGCCTCGATGCTCGATTTCATGGACTATTACAACGTCTCGCTGATGAACCCCACGGTATTGATCGGCATCTTCATCGGAGCGATGATGTCGTTCCTCTTCTGCGGCCTTACGATGAATGCCGTGGGCCGTGCAGCCGAAAGCATGGTGACCGAAGTACGGCGGCAGTTCCGTGAGATAAAGGGCATATTGACGGGTGAGGGCAAACCCGACTATGCTCGCTGTGTAGAGATCTCGACGCGCGGCGCGCAGCGTGAGATGCTGTTGCCGAGTTTGCTCGCAATAGCCGCTCCGGTAGTGGTGGGACTCGTATTCGGTGTCGCGGGTGTCATGGGACTTCTGGTCGGCGGCCTGAGCTCGGGATTCGTCCTTGCCGTGTTCATGGCCAATGCAGGCGGTGCATGGGACAACGCAAAGAAACTTATTGAAGAGGGTTATCTCGGCGGCAAAGGCTCGGAACACCACAAGGCTACGGTCGTGGGCGATACCGTTGGCGACCCGTTCAAGGATACGTCGGGCCCGTCGCTAAATATCCTCGTCAAGCTGATGTCGATGGTGTCGATCGTAATGGCCGGCCTTACTGTCGCGTTCCATCTCTTCTGATACATTATAGACAATACCCCATAAAACATACAGGCGCACCCCCTTGAGGTTGCGCCTGTATTATGTATATGTTTTACGAGAATGTTACTCTGCTCCGCCGCCCAAGGCATGGTAGAGGTTGATGACACCCTGTATCTCGTCGAAACGGTCCGATACGGCCGTCAGCTCCGCTTGCAGGAGAGTCTGGCGTGCCGTGAGTACCTCGAGGTAGTTCTGCGACGAGTATTGCATCAGCAGCTCCGAACTGCGTACGGTCGACTCCAACGAGAGTATCTGCTGCTGGTCTATCTGTTGGCGCTGACGTGCCGTCTGCCACTGTATAAGGGCATTGTTCACGTCGGTGCCGGCATCGAGCAGGCTCTGGCGGAAAGAGAGCAGCGCCTCCTCCTGCTGTGCCTTGGCTATGCGCAGGTTAGCGATATTTTTGCCGCGGTTGAACAACGGCTGCACGAGCGATCCCACGGCCGTGAAGAGCCACTGTCCGGGGTTGGTGATGGCGGCGCCTGCGGCGTTGGTCCATCCGGCCGATCCGCTCAGCGTAATGCTGGGGTAGAAGGCTGCACGGGCCGCATTGGTGGCATAGAACGCCTGCGCAAGGGCGGCCTCGCTCTGGCGTACGTCGGGACGGCGCTGCAGCAGCTGCAGGGGAACACCTGCGGCAAGTTCCGTGGGGAAGCGCTGTTCACCGATAGTCGTACGGTCGATCTTCTGCGGGGCTATTCCGAGCAGGGCGGTAAGCGTATTCTCCATCTGGTCGATCTGCTGGCGCAGCGAGGCGATGGATGCATCTACCGATAACTTGCTCGCCTCAGATTGAGCCACAGCCAGTTCCGTAGCATCGCCTGCCGCCTTGAGAGCCTTCATGGCACGGACATTCTCTCCCCAGTTGGCCGCCGTACGCTCGCTGATGTCGAGTTGAGCATCGAGCATAAGCAGAGAGTAGTAGCTGTTGGCTATGGTGGCTATAAGCTGCGTCTGGACAGCCTGCCTGTACGCCTCGCTCTGTTCGAGAGCTGCCTTGGCGCCACGTTTGGCATTTGTCAGCTTGCCGAATATGTCGACCTCCCACGAAGCCGATGCGGCTATGTCATAACTCTTGGTCATGGCGTTGCCGTCAACGCTGCGGAGCGTTCCCGACGGCTCGAACGATATCGAGGGCAGATAGGCCAGACGCGAAGTCATGAGCGTGGCTTCCGCCTCGGTAACCTTAAGCCGGGCAATATTAAGGTCGGTATTGTTCTGCAGGCCGGTCTCGATTAGGGCCTGCAGTTTGGGATCCGTGAAGAGCTCCCGCCACGAGAGCGAAGCGATCGAGGTAGTATCGGCCGAGGTGGCAGCCGCCTGACGGTAGAGACTGTCCACAACGGGCATATCGGGTCGCTCGTAGCTCTTGTACACGGAGCAGGCTCCAAGGCCGACCCATGCCGATATGCAATATAATATTATGAGTTTTTTCATGATTCTATTGATTCGTTACGTTCTACTTGACCGGCTCGTTGTTCAACTTCTCGAGGTCACGCGCGGGCATGAGTTTCTCCTGAAGATATTGGAACACGATGAAGAGCACCGGCACGATGAAGAGCAGGGCGACGGTTCCGATGAGCATACCGCCCACGGTTCCCACACCGATCGAGATATTACCGTTGGCACCCACACCCGTAGCGAACATCAGCGGCAGCATACCGAAGACCATCGTAAGCGAGGTCATCAGGATGGGGCGCAGACGTACCTTTGCTGCCGAGATTGCGGCCTGCGTGATACTCATGCCGTGGTGGCGGCGCTCCGAGGCGTACTCGGTAAGCAGGATGGCCGTCTTGGCCAGAAGGCCGATAAGCATGAGCAGACCGATCTGCAGGTAGATGTTGTTCTCCAGACCGAACATCTTGGCGAAGAGGAAGCTTCCGGCCAGACCGAACGGTACCGACAGTATGACGGCGATGGGGATGAAGAGGCTCTCGTAGAGGGCGCAGAGGATAAGGTATATGAATACGATGCAGATGATGAATATGACGGTTGTCGAGCTGCCCGTCGAGGCCTCCTCACGCGACATACCGCCGAACTCGTATCCGTAACCTGCTGGCAGGGTCTCCGCCGCAACCTCGCGTACGGCCTGTATGGCCTGTCCCGAGCTGTATCCGTTGGCCGGAGTACCGTTGACCGAGATGGCCGAGAAGAGGTTGAATCGCGACAGCGTCTCGGCACCGTAGACACGCGTAAGCGTGAGGTACTGGCTCACGGGTGACATCTCGCCCGAGGAGTTGCGTACGAACATGTTCTTGAGCGACTCGGTATCGAGACGGTATTCGGGTGCGGCCTGCACCATGACGCGGTAGAGCTTCGAGAAGCGGTTCATGTTCGAAGAGTATGTACCGCCGATATATCCCGCCAGCACGTTCAGCACGTCGGTCGGAGATACACCGTTACGCTTGCAGAGCGCAGCGTCGACCTCGACCAGATATTGCGGGAACTTGGTATCGAACGACGTCGTGGCTCGAGCGATCTCGGGGCGTGCGTTGAGTTTGTCGATCATGTTGCGCGTAACGGTCAACAGATCCTCTATGGTGCCTCCCTTCTGATCCTGTACGTAGAGCTCGAAACCGCTGCTGACACCATATCCCGGGATCATCGGCTGTGCGAATGCCATAATGTCGGCCGAGGTGATGTCGGAGGTAAGGCGGTAGACCTCCGAGATGACAGAATTGATATCATCACCCTTCTCTGTACGCTGCTCCCACGGTTTGAGTCGCAGGATGAACATACCGTTCGAAGAGCCCTGACCGCTTATCATACCGTTACCCGTAATCTTCGAGTAGATCTGTATCTGCGGTATAGTCTTGATGCGGGCGTCGATCTCGTCCATAACCACACGTGTCTGCTCGAGGCTGTTACCGGGTGAGGTACGTACGTCGACGAAGATCGTACCCATATCCTCCTGCGGCACGAGACCTGTCTTGGTGGTGCTCATCAGGTAGTAGAGGCCGCCGCAGGCTACAACGAGCAGGATGGCCGCCAGCCACTTGTTCTTGAGCATGAACATTACGCCGCCCTTGTATTTGTTCACAAGGCGGTGGAATGCCGAGTCGAAGGCTATGTGGAAACGAGACGAGAAACTGAGTTTTTCGTTCTTCGAGGCGTCGGCATGCGGGGTCATGATCAAGGCACAGAGGGCGGGGCAGAGAGTCATGGCGCTGACGAGCGATATACCCACCGCAACGGCCATCGTCAAACCGAACTGCGTGTAGAAGGTACCCGTCGTGCCACCCATGAAGCTCACGGGGATGAACACCGCCATGAAGACGACGGTCGTAGTTACAAGCGCCGAGGTGATGTTGCTCATAGCGTCTACGGTAGCGCGGTATGGCGACTTGTAACCCTCGTCGAATTTGGCCTGCACGGCCTCGACCACCACTATGGCATCGTCGACGACCGTACCGATCACAAGCACGAGGGCAAACAGTGTCAGCATGTTCAGACTGAAGCCAGCCGCTATGAGGAATGCGAATGTTCCGACCAGCGAGACGATGATCGACAGCGCGGGAATGAACGTCGAACGGAGACTCTGGAGGAAGACGTACACCACCAGAATTACGAGGATGATGGCCTCGATAAGGGTCTTGACCACATTCTTGATCGAGGCGTCGAGGAAGTCCTTCGAACTCATCAGGTCGGCGATCTCCATACCCTTCGGGAGGTTCTTCGTGATCTCGGCGACCTCCTTGTCGATCTGCTCGATGATCTCGTTGGCGTTCGAGCCCGAGGTCTGGGCAATCATACAGTTCGAACCCGGGTGCCCGTTCACCTCACCGATGTAGGTATATGTACGCGAGCCGAGCTCGATGGTAGCCACATCCTTGAGGCGGAGTACTTCACCGTTTGGCAGCGAGCGGATGACCATGTTCTCATAGTCCTGCTCGAACTCGTAGCGGCCGCGATACTTGAGCACATATTGGAACGTATTGTTCGACTCGGCGCCGAGCGTACCCGTTGCGGCCTCGAGGTTCTGTTCGTCGAGCACCTGCGTTATATCCGACGGAATAAGTCCGTATTGTGCCATCTTGTTGGGATCGAGCCATATTCGCAGTGAGTAGTCCGAACCCATGACATTCACCTCACCGACACCGGCGATACGCGCCAGACGGGGCTCGATGTTGATCTTGAGGTAGTTGTTCAGGAAGCTCTCGTCGAACGAGTCGTCGGGGCTGTAAAGTGCCAGTGCCTTGATGTTACTCGTCTGACGCTTGCGCACGTTGATACCGCTTCGCGTAACCTCGGCAGGCATAAGGCCCTGTGCCGTGGCTATACGGTTCTGGACGTTCACCGTAGCCATATCGGGGTCTGTCCCCTGACGGAAGTAGATGGTGATACGCGCCGATCCGGTGTTGGTGGCCGTAGAGGTCATGTACATCATGTTCTCTACACCGTTCAATGCCTCCTCGAGGGGTACAACCACACTCTTCAAGACGGTCTCGGCATTGGCTCCGGTGTAGGATGTCGATACGCTGACGGTCGGGGGTGCGATTTCGGGGAACTGTTCCACTGGGAGCTGCGACAGACCGATGAGTCCCAGAATCAGAATGACAACGGATATTACTCCGGCCAATATCGGTCGATCGATAAATAACTTGATCTTCATGGCGCGGATTACTCTTTATTTGTCTGACTCTTAACCTCGATTCCATCGCGCAGCAGGCCGGCGCCTTCGGCTATGATCTCATCGCCCTCGGCCAGACCCGACTCGACGATATATTCGGTTCCGTTGTCGAGTTTGTATACGGTGATGGGTGTTGACTGCGTCTTGCCGTCGACAACCTTATAGACGAAAATACGGTTCTGCAACTCGTATGTCGCCGTCTTGGGGATGATGATACATCCGCGGCGGGTTGTCGGGATCGTCACCTGACCGCTTCCGCCGTTATGCAGCAGCCCCTCGGGGTTGGCGAATGTGGCACGCAGACGCATTTTTCCGGTACTCTCCTCGACCGTGCCGCTGATGGCGTTGATATGTCCCTTGTGAGGATAATCCGCACCGTTTATCATCTTGAGGCTGACGTCTGGCATCTGAGCTATGGCGGCATCAAGCGACCCGTACTGCTGTATGAGGTCGAGGATCTCAACCTCCGAGAGCGATAGGTAGGCGTCCATCTGCTCAGTGTCGGCAACCGTCACCAGAGGCTCGGTTATGCTGCTGCTCACCAGTGCGCCCACACGGTACTGGATCATACTTGCGACACCGTCCACGGGGCTCTTGACCTCGGTGTACGACAGGTTGTTGCGTGCGTTTATCTCCTGAGCCGATGCTTGAGCCAATGCGGCTTCGGCCGCGGCGAGCGTGTTGCGGGCCGACTGCAGGTCGAAGTCCGAAACGATATTCTCCTTGTAGAGCTGCTCCTTGCTGTCGGCCGTGAGCTTGGCGGTGGCCAGCTGGGCCTCGGCGCTCTTGACGTTGGCGATGGCAGTCTCGAGGGCGGCCTTGTAGGGCACCTGATCGATAACGAATAGTATCTGTCCTTTGTGTACGGCGTCACCCTCGTTGATACGGATCTCGGTAATGAGTCCGCTTACCTGAGGGCGTATCTCAACATACTGACGGCCGCGCAGTTTGGCCGTATACTCGGTGTTGAGCGTGCGGTCGCTCAATGAGACGACGAGTGTTTTGTACTCGGTCTCGGCCTGCTGGGCCTGTTGCTCCCCGCAGGCCGAAAGCAACAACAGACCGGCGAGAAAAAAGAAAGATTTTTTCATTACGATGCGTATTATTTTTGACGTTTATTGGATTTTCCTCTGGTTAATTAACGTACAAAATTAACATTTTTTATTAATAAACACAAATGTGTTGACGGACGGTCGAAATGTGATGTCTAACGTGCGCCGGGTGATTGGAAATTTGTATTCAAAAGATTAACTTTGTCATGTGGCATCTGGTTCGGCTGCCTTACGCGAATGGAAATTTCATGCGAAATTGGTTTTTGATCTCTGTCCGCGGGGCCATTGTGCGGACTGCAACCGCACATGTGCGGAATTACTTGACGAGTGTTATGAAATCGACCAAAATAACCGTATGCATCGACCTGCTGTTCTGTCTGGTCATATTGCCGGCGATCATCATGCTGGTGCCGGTGGACAAATGGTATGCCCACAATGCGTGGTTTCTGGTTACGTTCGTGGCGTACCTATACCTGCTCTATTTCATCTACCGCAAATCCAACATTCCGTCGCTCATCATGCAGCGGCGTTATGCGAAGGTGGCGGCCGTGGTGGCGGTACTGGTGTTTCTCACGATATTGGTTGGCGACTTTCCGCAGTCGGAGAGCGTCAACCGCAATGCCATACTCGATCTGGCCACGCGTCAGCGCATACGGCGGCAGACGGTGTGGTTTTTCTTTCTCATAGTGACCGGTTTCAGTCTCTCGATTGAGCTTACGATCGAGCTTTTCCGCCAGATCATATCGCGTCAGCAGATCGAGGCCGAGAAGAACAAGGCCGAACTGGCGCTATACAAGGCGCAGATCAATCCCCATTTTCTGTTCAATACGCTCAATACCCTTTACGGTCTTGTCATAACCAAATCGGAGAAGACCGAGTCGGCATTCATGAAGTTCTCGAACATATTGCGGTACATGTATGCCCACACCAATTCGGTCACGATACCCGTCAGCAGCGAGATAGACTACATTCGGCAATATGTCGATCTGCAGTCGCTGCGTCTGAACCGCCACACGCGGGTCGAGTTTGATGTGAGGATGGACGAGCGCGACGTACAGATCCCGCCCATGATCCTGATCACGTTTGTCGAGAATGCCTTCAAGTACGGCACCTCCTCGGATGAGGATTGTCTCATCTCGATACGTATCGCCGTCAAGGATGGGACGCTGCGTTTCGAGACCGAGAACGACGTGATGAAGACCCCGCCGCAGAATGAGCCGGCCATAGGTATCGAGAACTGCCGCAAGCGTCTCGAACTGCTCTATGCCAACAGCTTTACGCTTGACGTGTCGCAACGGGATCACAAATTTCATATCTTACTGACGATAAAGCTACAATGAAGACAAGGCGAATATCATGCATAGCCATCGACGACGAGCCGTTGGCGCTGTTGGTCATAAGCCGCTTCTGCGAGCGGCGCGGCGATATTGACCTTAAGACCTTCAGTGAGCCGCGTGTGGGTATAGAGCAGATACGGCTGTTGAAACCCGATCTTGTGCTGCTCGATATCGAGATGAACAGCATCAGCGGTTTGGATGTCGCCGGAGCATTGCCGTGTGAGTGTTGCTTTATCTTTACTACGGCACATGCCCAATATGCGCTTGACGGTTTCGATCTGGATGCGGTCGACTTCCTGCACAAGCCTTTCGCATACGAACGTTTCGATCAGGCGATCGACAAGGCGCGCCGACGCATCGATGCACGCCGCGGTCATGAAACGGATAATCTGGTCGTCAAGCAGGAGTACAACAACATCTCGATACCGTACGGCGACATACTGTATGTCGAGGCAATGGGCAACTATGTGAAGATATTGCGCCGATCGGGAGGATATGTCCTATCGCGCACGGGGATCAAGGCTCTGTCGGAGATGCTGCCCTCGCCGCAGTTCCTGCGTGTGCACCGCTCGTACATAATCCCCCTGCATGGGGTCGAACACTTCTCCAAACGCGAAGTCAAGATCACGGGGCGTGCTGCCCCGATACCTATCGGCAGGCATTATGCCGAACTCACGTGCGAGATACTCTCCCACATGGGCGATTGACGCGCCGGTATGGGCTCCCGTATCATTGTAATAATTCTATAAAATTCTTATTAAATGTGAATATCGTAGGATAATTTTATCTATTTTTGCATGCTGACACACGTGTCAGACATCGTAGTCAGCATGTGGCGTCGGCATAGTGGCAGGCGTGGCGGATGGCTTGTCGCAACAGCGCTTTGGGCGGCTTGCTGCCGCGAAGGGTTTGATTAAGGATAAAATTATCTATATATGGCAGATTACAGGATGGGGCTCGATATCGGGTCGACGACCGTGAAGGCCGTCGTTCTGGATGACGCGGGTCACGTGTGTTATTCGAAATACGAACGTCACAACGCTCATGTACCACAGACGCTTGCGGCCGTATTTGCCGAGATAGGGGAGCGTCTGAAGGATGGGCGCATGCGGTTGAACGTTACTGGATCCGTCGGATTGGGTATTGCCGAGCGCAGCAAGATCGACTTCATACAGGAGGTTGTCGCATCAACGGCATACGTGAAGCGTTACTATCCCGCGGCGGCTACCATCATCGACATCGGCGGTGAGGATGCCAAGGTGGTATTCCTCAATGACGGCGGCGCACCCGACATGCGTATGAACGGCAACTGTGCCGGCGGTACGGGTGCCTTCATCGACCAGATGGCGGTGCTGCTCAACACTACGCCCGAGGGGTTGGACGAACTGGCGCGCAATGCGACACACATCTATCCCATAGCGTCGCGCTGCGGCGTATTTGCCAAGACCGATATACAGAATCTTGCGGCCAAGAACGCCTCGCGCGAGGATCTTGCCGCGTCGATATTCCATGCCGTGGCCGTACAGACCGTTGTAACGCTGTCGCACGGCTGTGACATACGTACGCCTGTGCTCTTCTGCGGCGGGCCGCTGGCCTTCCTGCCATCGCTGCGCAAGGCGTTCATCGACTACCTTCACCTGACGGACGAGCAGGTGGTGGTTCCGTCGGATGCCCAGCTGCTGCCGGCATGGGGCGCGGCGCTGATGGCTCAGGGCGAGCAGTGCATGACGGCTGCGGAGTGGAACGCCCACATCGCCAAGAATGCCCCGCACGGCATGCGCTCGTATGCGTCGCTGCCGCCGATCTTCCCCAACGGCGAGGAGTTGGAGGCGTGGCGCAAATCCAAGGGCAACCATCTGATGGCGCCTGCGCCGCTGCATGCGGGACGCATGGAGATGTTTCTGGGTATAGATTCGGGTTCGACGACCACCAAGATCGTGGCCATGGATCGGGACAAGCGCCTCCTTTTCTCATACTATACGTCCAACGAGGGAAATCCCGTGGCGGCCGTGGAGCGAGGCTTGCGCAAGCTGCTCGAAGATTGTGCGACTGCGGGGACGGAGCCCGTCATCTGCGGCGGCTGCTCGACCGGATATGGCGAGGACCTCATAAAGGCTGCCTTCCATCTCGACTACGGCATAATCGAGACTATCGCACACTATATCGCTGCGCGTGAGATCACGCCCGACGTATCGTTCATACTCGACATCGGAGGTCAGGACATCAAGGCCATCTTTGTCGACCGCGGCGTGCTGACCCGCATGGAGATCAACGAGGCCTGCTCGTCGGGATGCGGATCCTTCATCGAGACCTTTGCCAAGAGCCTCGGATACAAGGTGTCGGAGTTCGCGGCGCTGGCCTGCACGGCGGAGTTCCCGTGCGATCTGGGTACGCGCTGCACGGTCTTCATGAACTCGAAGGTCAAGCAGGTGCTGCGCGAGGGGGCGTCGATTGCCGATATCGCGGCCGGCTTGTCATACTCGGTGGTAAAGAACTGCCTCTATAAGGTTCTCAAGTTCCGCAGTGCGGATGAACTTGGGGATCGCGTTGTGGTTCAGGGCGGTACGATGCGAAACGATGCCGTAGTGCGCGCCTTCGAACGTCTGACCGACCGCGAGGTCTTCCGCAGCGAACGTCCCGAACTGATGGGTGCGTTCGGATGCGCTCTTTATGCCTGCGACAGAGCGGTCGAGGGTGCGCCTCTGGAAAATCTTGTCGATGCGGCTTCGTACACATCGCAGACGATACAGTGCCACGGATGCGAAAACCAGTGTATGGTTACGCGATACCGTTTTGCCAACGGCAACAGCTACTTCTCGGGCAACAAATGCGAGCGCCATTTCTCGAACCGCGGCAGCTACGACGTGCAGGGCAGCAATGCCTACACCGAGAAACTGCATCTGCTGTTCGACCGTCCCGAGCGTAGGGACGGCCGTATGACCATAGGCATACCGCGTTGTCTGAACATGTATGAGGAGTATCCTTTCTGGCACACTCTACTGTATAATTGCGGTATACGTGTCGTGCTCTCTGAGGCGTCTAACATGGCCGCATACGAGAACAACGTGCGCAAGGTCATGTCGGACAACATCTGCTTCCCGGCCAAGCTGGTGCACAGCCATATAGCTACACTTGCAGCGCAGGGTGTTGACCGCATACTCATGCCTTATGTCATATACGAGCGCTCGGAGGACAGCAAGGCCGTCAACAGCTACAACTGCCCGATCGTGTCGGGATATTCGGATGTCGTGCGTAGCGTCGAGAAACTTCCCGTACCGCTCGACACTCCGACGGTATCGTTCCGCTCGGAGAAGTTGCTGCGCCGCCAGTGTGTAGATTATCTGCGCACGCTCGGCGTAGACCGCAAAACTGCCGTCAAGGCTTTCCGTCTTGCGTTGAACGAATACCGATCGTTTACACGGCGGATGAAGGCGGCGGATGAGAATATCGTGGCTGCGAGCCGTGCGGCAGGACGTCTGACTATAGTGCTTGCGGGCCGTCCGTATCATGCCGACCCGCTCATACAGCACAAACTCTCGGATATGATCGCCTCGATGGGTGTGGATGTTATTACGGACGACATCGTACGTGACGAACAGATCGAGATCGGCGATACGCATTTCGTTTCGCAATGGGCCTACCCGAACCGTATCCTGCGTGCGGCGGAGTGGTGCGTGCGTCAGGGCAGCGATGTGCAGTTCGTGCAGATGACCTCGTTCGGCTGCGGACCCGATGCACTGCTTACGGACGAGGTGCGCGATCTGCTGGGCCGATACGGCAAGAGTTTCGCTCTGCTGAAGATCGACGACGTCAGCAATATCGGCTCGCTGAAGTTGCGCGTGCGCTCGCTTATCGAGAGCCTCAAGCTGGGCCACTGCCATCGCTCGGAGACGCGTCCGTTTGTCACGACGCCCGTATTTGGCGAGAAGGACCGTCACCGCAAGATATTGATCCCATTCTTCACGCCATTCATCTCGCCGCTGATACCGCATATCGTGGCGCGTGCGGGCTACGAGGTGGAGAGTCTGCCCGCCAGCTCGGCATATACGGCCGAGATGGGACTCAAGTATGCCAACAACGAGATATGCTATCCCGCGACGCTTATCGTGGGCGATATGATCACGGCGTTGCAGTCGGGCCGTTATGACATTGAAAACACTGCCGTGGCCATCTCTCAGACGGGAGGCCAGTGCCGTGCCAGCAACTACATATCGCTTATAAAGAAGGCGCTGGTGGAGGCCGGATATGCCAATGTGCCCGTAATATCGGTAGCCCCGGGAAGCGGTCTGAAGAACGACCAGCCCGGATTCAAGATACCGTGGCGCAAACTGCTGCGTTCGGCCGTGGGATCGGTGATCTTTACAGACTGCCTTGCGCGGTTGTACTATCCTGCGGCTGCGCGTGAAACGACACCCGGAGCCGCTGCAGCCCTGCGCGACAAATATATGGCCGAGGCTGTCAAGATCATTCGCGAGAGGTCGGAGGGACGGCAGATAGCTTCGTTCCGAGACCTGCTTGTGCGTGCAGCCGGGGAGTTCTCGCATATAGTACCTTCGGGCGTAGATCGTCCCAAGGTCGGAATAGTAGGGGAGATATACCTCAAGTTCAACCCCTTTGCGCAGAAAGGCCTGACCGATTGGCTGGTCGAGCAGAAGATCGAGGTGGTGTCGCCCGTGTTGGCGGATTTCTTCATGCAGGGCTTCGTTAACCGTGACGTCAAGTTGCGTACGGGTCTTGAGAAGTCGCGCATACCGGATTGGCTCATGCGGCGCATATTCGCATGGATGCAGGGCATAATCGACAGTTACAATGCCGCGGCATCGAGTTTCGAATACTTCCGCCCTCTGGGCAACATATACCATGAGGCGGCCGCCGCATCGAAGATCATATCGCTCAATGCGCGTTTCGGCGAGGGGTGGCTTCTGCCGGGTGAGATTGCGACATTTGCCGCGAGCGGCGTGAACAACGTCGTAAGCCTGCAGCCATTCGGATGTATTGCCAACCATATTGTGGCCAAGGGTGTCGAGAAACGTATCAAGACCCTGTATCCGCAGATGAATCTCCTGTCGTTGGACTTCGACGGCAGTGTCAGCGACGTGAACATCACCAACCGTCTGCTGCTGTTCATCGACAATCTGAAGAAAGGAGGCAGCGATGCGAAGTGAACCTGCTGACTGCATAGAGGCGCGTATCGTGGAGGCTGCGCGCGCGTTGTTCATAGAGAAGGGATATGCCGATGCGAGCATGAGCGACATAGCGGCCGCCGCAGGCATAAAACGCTCGACGCTGCACTACTATTTCCGCACGAAGGACCGTCTCTTTCAGGCGATATTCGCCGATATAGTGCGGGAGATATTCCCGCGCATACAGGTCATTCTGGAGAAGGAGACCCCCTTTATGGAGCGGTTGAATGCCGTCATCGACGAATATATGGCGCTGTTTCGGGCAAATCCGGCTCTGCCGCAGTTCATCATAGGGGAGATACAGCGTGATGTACACCATCTGATACGTGTGCTGCATGAATTGGAGGTCGAAGGGTACATCTGTACAATCAAGCGGCGGCTTGTGGACGAGATACGCCGCGGAGAGTTGCGGCGGGTGCCGCTGCGGGATTTCTTCCTCACATTCTATTCGCTTGTTATATTCCCTACACTTACGCGCAACCTTATCGAGACGCTGATGCTGGAGGATGGGGAGCACTACGACGACTTCATACGCCAATGGAAACGCCGTACACTGACGCAAGTGGGTTACCTGCTGCTTAATACGGACGATCGTACGGATGTCGATCGCATGGTCGAGACAACGCTCGGCCCAGCAACGGAAAATCTTCAGCCCACCGCGTTAGAATAGCTTGCCGTAAGCGAAGGCATTATGGGAACCAAAATATATTTATGAAGCGCAAGAAAAAAGAGGGATAAAGTTTGCAGATTGCGAATTTTGTATTATCTTTGCACTCGCAAACCAGAAGAGGTGCGTTAGTTCAGCTGGTTAGAATACGTGCCTGTCACGCACGGGGTCAGGGGTTCGAGTCCCCTACGCACCGCACCAAAGCTCCGAAGATATCCTTCGGGGCTTTTTGTTTATTATTGCATCCGACGTTTGGCTATTTTGCAGTTGCTGACAGAACATACCTCAGAAGGTCTCTTCAAAATATATATTAGATTGCTAAGCTCATATAATTAATAATTGTCCCCCAACCAGCCTTCCAAAGCATGTGTTCGACAGTCAAATCATCCAGAACGAAACACGACAGGGGCAATAGTGGATTTGGCATGTGTGAATATATGCGTATATTTGCAAGGAACCATTATGTCGCGGATATGTTTGTCCGGTAAATAAAAAACAATACAAGATGAAACATTTTACTCTCGAGGAGTGCATACGCTCCGCTATGGCCGTTAAGTACGGAATAGACAATACGCCCGACGCCGAATCGAAGGATCACATTATTGAATCGATAGAGAATCTGCTCGATCCGCTGCAGGAGGCTTGGAGTCAACTATGCGCATCGAAAGGTATAGAACGTGACAATCTGATGATAACGTCAGGGTATCGCTGTCGCGAACTGAATAATCGCATGAAGGAATCATCAACATCGGCACATACCATCGGCTATGCGTTCGATCTGTTTCCAGCCAACCGCCTGATTATGGATTTCAGGAAATTCTGTAAGGACTATCTCTCGGATAAACCTTTCGACCAACTCATCTCGGAGCAGGAAGATAATAGCGGTATACCATCATGGATACATATCGGGTACAAGGATCATCAAGGAAGGCAGCACCGGCGGATGCTGTCGATGCGCGAAGAACGTTATTATCTTTGGGAAGAATGACAGGAAGCTTTGTCGCATCATATTGTCTCGCAAGTCGGCAGGTGTGATTGTATGGTGGTTGTCAACGTATTGAAGCGCTGCGCCAAAATACACGGCAGACACGACGTGCGAAAAAGACTCGACAGTGGATTTTATCCGGATTAATTAACTACTTTTGTAACGGATCGCACGTGTGCGAACCGACATATTTTATTGACGTTTGATTACGTTCTTCTTTCATATTCGAACTTCGCAACTTTGACTACAAAGAAGAGAATGTAACGGATGTCCATGTTGTGCATATACATATTTTGTGTCCACGTGGCGCAATATGTGCATATATGCCCACGTGGGCTGTCCGTATCCTTATTCTTTGTAGGGGCAGCGAAGGCCTGAATATGGGATAAGAGTATGCGGCAACCCACGTTTTTCATGTAGCCGTGAATCTTTTCGATTTGACACAGGCCTTTCAATGTGGAAAACATGAGTTATGGTGTCGCACAACAGAGGAGATGTCGCCCTGTACGCTTTATAATGTCCGCCACATGGCGGGTGCGGAGAGGGCCTATAATATAATTAGAGCTCGGCACCCGTAAGGGATGGGAACAGCCGTTGCCGTTGCGATCCGCCCGCGGTACGACCAGCCCTGCCGAGCTCATTCTTCATAAAGACGACATAGTCGGCGGAAAACAACTATCGGGCCTTGGATGGCTGTTGTTATCAGAGCCTAAGTCGAAAAGTATGTGTCGCAAGTTTAATGCCTCCGACGTTTTTACGATTATCATACAATAATACCGTTCTGGCCGAGGGTATTACGGTATGTTTTATGCCACGTGAGGGAGAAGTGTTATACGTCGTACACCCCGTTCAGTGACGCATCTTACATAAAACGTCAGCTCCGACAGAGGCTTGCGGTTTGGCCACGGTCGGAGCTGTATTGTTGTATTTGACGTCAGCGTAGTACGCTATTTACATTGGCCGTGAATCTATCGGCCCTCTATGGCAACTTTTATCACGCCGTCCTCGCGGTTTTCGAACAGCCGATAGGCTTCGTCGATGCGTTCGAGCGGGAAGCGGTGGGTGATCAGTGGCGTTGTGTCGATAAGGCCCTGCTCTATAAGATGCAATATCTCGGCGCAGTCGCAGCCGTCGACGCCGCCCGTTTTGAACGTGAGGTTTTTGCCGTACATATCTGGCAGCGGCAGCACCTGCGGACGGTCGTACAGAGCCACTATGGTGACAATGGCATTCGGGCGGGCACATTGCCATGCAAGGCGGAACGTATCGTCGGCACCGGCAACCTCGATGACACGATCGGCGCCGCCGTGGTCGCTGTGACTACGGACAAAATCGACGCACTGTTCGGGCGTAGTGACCATAACGGAAGGGTAGTGGTCACGCACGAACTGCGCCCGCAGAGGCGACTTCTCGCATACGATAATACGCTTCGGCTGCTTCAGCATTACGCACAACAGCGTGCATATTCCCGTAGGGCCTGCGCCGATGATGGCGACGGTATCCTCCGGTGATATTTCCGATATGCGTGCGGCCCAGAATCCCGTGGCGAGAATGTCGCCGACGAATAGCGCCTGATCGTCGCTTACGGTATCTGGTATTCGTGTCAGCCCCTGATCGGCGTGCGGAACACGTACATACTCGGCCTGCCCGCCGTCTATGCGGCAACCCAACGCCCATCCACCGTCGGGATCGGAACAGTTGTTCACATATCCGTGACGGCAGAAGAAACACTCGCCGCAGAAGGTCTCGACATTTACCGCCACGCGGTCGCCCTCATGTACCGAGGTTACGGCACTGCCTACGGCCTCGACTACGCCGACCATCTCGTGCCCGACGGTTATGCCCTTGACGGCGCGGGGAACGCTGCCGTGCTTGATGTGCAGGTCGCTCGTGCAGATGCTTCCGAGGGTTACGCGCACGACGGCATCACGCGGGTCCGCGATCTCGGGCCGCGGCTTGTCCCGCATCTCGAAGCGTCCGCGGTCGATATAGGTGTATGCTTTCATTCGAAAAATGGTATTTTGGAGAAACAAAGTTAACCAAAATCCTAATAATTACGTAAGGTTGCACATAAGATCATTGTCGGCCCGAGTCTTTGATGCATCGTTGAACGAGCCTCGGGCAAACGTATAAAAAATCGATCGGCCGCGATTAAATTTATCGCGGCCGATGTTCAGTTAACTATTCTAGTAAAGTGCTTCCGGGTGGCACATCTCGCACACAACGTATCCTGTACTTACTTTCTAATTCATCTCCATTACCACCTGGGCAGAATAACAATGATGATCTCGCAAATCCATAACGTACTGCCAAATTGCTGAATTGGGTACAACTTATTGCTTGATAATTTGTGCTTTTATCATTACAGTCATTTAACAACCCCAAAGCATTCATTGCAGACAATTCCACAAGATTTGGAACTCGCCAATTACCATATCCGCCTTCACTGTATCCGGCGCAAGGGTTGACCATTGAAACACCTGCACCTATCACATTCTTAAGTTCGTATGTATCTCTTAGATAATCTTCGGCGACAAAAACACCTTCATAGAATGAATTTTCATCATCATCTTCATCATGCGGGCCCAATGAACCTTCGACGTATCCCCTATACAGATCATCGACCAAACGGCCCTTGAAATTCAAGACTATCATGCCGTTTTTCTCTTCCTGCACTACAGTCGGTGTCGCTACAATGCCATATACGGCGGAAGCATCCTGTACATCTGTTTTAATAGCCGGTAATATACGTATACATCTTATTGGTAGATTTGCACCGTTATAAGAACTACTTCCCACGGCGCCATACGAACCCTTCTCGACAGCCCAATAGACCCGTTTGTCTGCGCTACTGCTGGTATAATACAGTGATCCGAGGTTAATATACTCCGAGGGGTATGACCCTTTCACCATCGCCGATTTGTCTCCCATATACAACTGCGCGGCATTGGATATGGCTCCGGCCCCGATTCCCATACGTATATATTCGTTCAACGAAGCAAGATACCAACGTACCTCGTTGTCATCTATTTTCCCGTTGCCGTTCAGATCGCGGTTTCGTGACAGGCAGGCATAATATGCAGATGCATCTTTGTTTTGATCTGCGACCTTATATGCCGACTCTTTCAATTTATGCTTTGTGCGATCCGTCGATGTGGTAGAATACCATCCGTTCTGTGATGCATCGATATAATAGTTCCAATCTCCGTATTGGTTGCCAACATCGGGATACTTATTTAACAGGCGAATTTGATTATTTCGCCCGTCCGAGTCATCCAAGGTGCCGTAAACATTAGGGCTTCCGAAAGGAATAATAGGAGTCTCGTTATATGTTTCAATTCCAAAAGCATTGATGGCCATCGAGCGCGAGTTGTAGAAAGTCTGCATAGACAACTGTGAGATGTATGAATAAATTTGGCTGTATGAGCTGTTACCATCAGCAGATACATCAGTACTCATGGCTATGATCATCTCACGAGGAATCTTGTTGGTCAACACGCTCCACGTTGTCAGTTTTTCATGAGTCAACGGATGACGATAGTAATAATATTCATTTACAAAAGCGGTAAAACGAGCAACATATTTACCTCCGTCATTTGTTATTATGATCCCATCATCATTACGACCGGTAGATATTGTCGGATTTTTCTTCAACTCTTTTACAGCCTTTCCCAACGCAACGCACACATCATAGGCATCCATCAATGTTTCGGCATCTCTATCAGGTTTGTAACCATCGAATGGATCTGGTTTAAGATCATGATCCACATTCCATGACGGCACTCCGGGATATGGCGAAATTTCAGTACTGCTTTGAGGATAGAATTCTATCCATTTATAATCAAAGCCTTTGGTCGGCTTGCCGCTTGATCCGGCGCCTTCCATAACTGCTTGTTTGCCATCATCCGTATCGCCTCTTACTGAATCAGCATAAATCTGATATGGTTTTACAGAGCCGCGTTTGTTGACGACACCATCGGCATTATGGTCCATAGCCTCAGACTGGATCACAAGTACCAATTTATTGGCAATGGCATCGTCCAATTCCTTCTCCGTATTATATTCACCTACTTCACCTACGGATGCTGCTATTGACGAAATATCATACTCTAGATACACCTGTTCGTAATGCGCATCGAGGTTGTAATTGTATATACAATTCTTAGCATCATATATATCTCCTTCGGCTCCATGCTGATATTCGGCATTGTCTCCTCTCTGAGCTTCTACTATAATATTATGCACACCCAATACTTTCATATTGTATGTATAAGCGTAATTGCGCTCGATTGAGAAGTTACCCATACTACCGCCGTCACCGAAATCTCCGAGATGAACGGTGTAATTCACTGTGCCTGAATACTTTCCATCGTTGGATGCGTAGGTTCCGTTTATAACGACGAATGTGCTGTTTTGAGGAGCATTTGTCCATTTTTTGTTTTGTGGAAGCGTTGCCGAACCAGAATTGCCATCCCACATGTCGCGTTGATTGTAATTTGTTAAACCTTCTTTTGACTCTTGTATATTCTCAGGCATATAGAAGGTAAACGAATATTTATTTTCATCGAGACTTCCGACATTGGTAAGCGCACTTGTCAAGTAGGTTGTTTGAATGTCGTCCGAATCTCTTTTGACATTGCTGTCAAAATTTGCCGCAAGCCATGTGCTTCTCGGAATGTTATATACTCGGAATGTAGAAGGACGGAATATCCCACTGGCGCCATCAACTTCTGCCGCTATGTTAAATGTAATTCGAGCCATCGAACGCTGCATCTTGATTGCTACGGAGCCTTTGGGATCGCCTCGAGTGCCATATTTGGTAACAGTACCTGTCCCGTCATTTTCTGCGGCAAACACGACTTCTGTATTCCATCCAGAGATAAGCATCTGGTTCGATGCCGTAATCGACGGCAGGTTGAGATTGCCGTCCGTGTTGATATTGAAGTTGTTATTAGCCAATGATATTACCCCGTCACGCAGCTGGGCCAAAGTCAAAGCGCCTTGTTCGGCCTGACTGCACAATTTTTCTATGCCTGATTGATCCCAATAACCGCTGCCGTAATTGGCTATGGCAAACAACTGCTTCTCGCCCGACGTGGTCTCGATAGACACCTTGTAGAGCGTCTCGCCGTTACCGTTACGGTATGTACCGTTCTCGGTAATATCGGTACTTGATAGCGTCGTTACATTCTGACATACTTGGCCATCCTTGTCGTAAACAAAGATCTTCAAGGATGATAGTGTCGACAGCGAGTTGTCGGCACGCGTCACGGTAATTTCGGGAGCCGGAGCAGCGCCGACGTTGAGCGTAACGGTGCAGGGTATGCCCTCCGTTGTATCATACGGCACTATGGTATCGTCCTTTGCGCAAGCCGCAAAAAGTGTCATTAGCAGGCCCGCGGCCACTATTCGCATATATTTTGTCTGTTGCATATATGATCCCTGTTTTAGAAAAACTTGTCGGTCCTATTTTCTATTGCATCTATTGGAACTCAGGAATATTCATCACTTTTTCTTCCCAAGCCTCGGTCATCACATTGAACTCGGGTTTAACCACAGTCCCCTTAAACGTACCCTGTACGTCGATGCTCGTATTGCGCGGTACGCGCGGCAGGTAGACCGTGTAGTCCTCCGTGTAGTTCTTTTTCTCCGAAGTGCCGGTAGTATAGGCAAATTCTACGGTCAGCTTAAGGCAGTAGGCTTTGTTCAAACCGTTTGACGTTGTACCGTCGGTTTTTTGCGCAGTGTAGGTGTTTGGATCACTCGATCCGTAAAGATTCGGGGCGAGGTATGTACGGGCAACTTCCTTCTGAGTTGTTCCCAAAGGAATGTCGCTAACGACAAATTCATCGACAAGAGATTCGTTTTTCTCGTATTCTATGTCGGCGCTGCCTGAATTGTACAACAGGAAATAGTCCGGTCGATTATAGACCGCAGCACGCTTCAACGTGATTGTGACATCATCGGACTCTTTGTTGAGCATCAGCCTCAAACGCCCAAGCACATGCTGTACCGTTACGAGTATAACTGTCGGTTTGGTTACGTTTACTGCTGTTCCGTAATCGTTCTTGTATGCCGCCGTTCCGCTGTCGTTCTTAAGTTCATTCCCGAATTCATCGTAACGGTTGTTCGACATAGGTGAGACGAAATCGTCAGTTGCACTCCAGCCGCCGAATTCCGACAGGTCGAATTTCAATGACTCGAGGTTAGCCTTTGACAGCGATGTCCAATCTGTAACCGACGTTGTGTCGACCGTCGGCCTCGGACCGAAGTTGTCGTTGGCAATAACGTAGAAGTTAATATCGCCACCCTCGGATAAGGTTATGGGTATGTAGTTCTGGCCTTTGAGATTGTCCGCCTCGGCATATCCGACCTTTTTCCCATCCGCCTTGAAGGCATATACGCGCAGTTGGCGGATGTCGTTGTCCGTCTTGTCGCTGCCTACGCGGGTGTTGTTGCCGCTGCTCACGACGAGCCGCACATCCACGGGCCCCGAGGCTGCCGTCGGCGTATCGCTCTTGCCGCACGACGTTGCCAAGGCCAAGGCCGCTATCGTCATTAGGCAGGATGTATATATTGTTCTCATATTGTAGTAGTCTTTAGTGTCAGTTTTTGCCGAAATCGGGGTTTACGGGAACCGAGTCCCAGTCATCTATCGTTACGCCGATGGGGGAGAAGCGGATGCGGATAGGTACCGTCACCTCATTTACACCCTCTACGGCTATATTGTGTTCCTGAAGGAAGTCCGCAAGCGGGAACTCGTGCGCCACGACACGCGTTTCGTCGGAGTGCAGGCGCAGCATTATATCGTTGTCGTCGTTGAAACGAAGTGTGTTGAACTCGGCCGTATAGACGGTTTGCTCTCCGTCGTATCCTGCGGCGAGTACGGGATGGTATGAGCAACGCTCCTCGTCAGAGGGAACATTGTCAAAATCGGTAAATGATGCGAGTTGCGTCAGCTCGAGTGACGGGACACCCATGGTCGTTTGGTCAAATCCCTCGACACGTACACGGAACTTGACGTGCGAGCAGACAAAGTCGCATATATAATTGTTTTCGACCAGCGTTTCGGGCACCTCTATCTCGATGGTACCGTAATAGAGAGGGTCGTTTGTAGCTATATCCGTATTTTCGAAATAGCCGTCTGCGGCGATCTTCTCGCCTTCGTTTATGGTTGTTTCATCGAGCGCATTACCCCAGCAAACGACCTCGTACCGGCCGGGGAAAAGCATCACGTCGGCACCCTGATATGCCGCAAGGGCATTGTCGTCATACTTCTGTATGGCGGCCAGCGAGCCGTCGGCGATCGAGTAGACATACATGGTCACATGCTCGATCTTTTCGGGGAAGATATCGGTCGTACCATCGCCGACATAACGAAAGCGGAGTGTCACCTTTCCCTTGCAATCGTCCATATTCTCTCTGATGCACCCGCCGGCGAGCGGCAGCGTCACGATCATGGAAAGTAACAGATATGTATATAGTTTTCTCATTTGCTTTTGTCTGTTTGCGTGTTATTCCGTAGTGTTCGGAGATGCTACGAATTTTTCGGGTTAAATTGTCCGGATCGGGGGCACGGCCCGCGCCGCACCCCTTTCCGAACCGTTTGTTGATTTATGGATCTTGTGTCTGATTAGTTCTTGTCAAACTCGGGAGTTACCGGCTGCGTTGCGAAGTCGGCTACGGTTACCTTTACGATAACATTGTAATCGGTAACAACTACGGGGCCTGCCGTAACGTTAAACGGAGATAACAAGACATTGGTCGTGTATATCTTGCCCGGCGCGTATGAAACATTGGTGTCTGAGGTACCATCAAACAGATCGATAACGTTTACATAAGCTGTCTTATCAGCGGTTACAGGGAACATGAACTGAGAAGCCACGCTCAATGCCGCGTCATTACTGTTCAGGTCTATTTCAGTACCTTGGGTTCCGTCTGCATCTGATTCGTAAACCTTGATGCTGCTGTTGTATGCCGAAGGATTATCAAAATGCAGCAGGAAGTGCCAGTGGGGTTCCTTATCAGCATCCAAAGAGACTGTCATTGTCTGGTTCTTCCCTTCACTATCTATTGTAAACGGCACAAAGAAATGGAACGGTACACACTTGGTAATCTTCGAACTGTTGTTGGTGTTGTAGTCCGAAGGCAGTACCGAAGCATATCCGTTGTCATATCCGTTGTATGTAAGTACAGGCTTCAAGGCATCCCATCCGATAAAAGTAGGAGAGGGCGTTGCCCACTCACCTTCAACAATTGCATTCAAGCCCTTGGGGGTAGCGAAGAATATGTCATCGTCCTCCTCGTCCACAGGGACAGGTTTAGCGGCAAAGATTGACTCGGCGCCGTATACGTTGCTCTGGTAGATACCACAAATTTCGACATCCCACTTGCTCCACTCTACCAAGTAATAATCCGATCCGACCTGTACAAGTTTTTTCCCATCTGTATCAGTCTCAATCTTGCCCCACTCTATACGAGAGATAAGAGGACGTATGGTGATATTGGCATTATAAGCTTGATCTCCATTTTCCCACACGCCGTCATCGTATGTAGGAATCTCGGGAGTGTTAACATCCGGAGCAAGCGGTGTTATATCAAGGTCATATCCGGCAAATACCATCTGATTCTGCGCCATAGACGGAGCCTGCTTTGCCAACTCTACAGAGAATGTATTCATGTTATCACCCTCGTCAGGCATGACTACGCCATCGGGGGCATTTGCCACGATATATACGGCCGTTACATTCTTGAGACCGACAAAGCGCAGGCCGGTGGTGCTAGTGATATCGGTCAGATAACCATTGTCAGTTGTCAACTCGTGTGCTTTCTGCACTACGCCGTTTGCATTGGTGAAGAATACATTCATCGATCCAATAGTTGTTTTATCCGCTTTGTACGGATCATCCGGCGTAAGAGTTGCGCGGGTGGTCGGCAGGTTTACCTTGAGCACAATCTGCTTCGAGCCGTCGGCCGATGGGTTCGCGGCGTCGTCCTTCGAGCATGCGACCATGCCGATGCATGCCGCAGCCATTAGTAATAGTTTGAATTTCATAGTTTTTTTAATTAAGAGTTTGTGTCGTTTAATTAGTTTCTTGTTTCCCGTGCGGGCAGTCGCCGCATCGGCTGATTGAGGGTTTAGTGTGAATTGTGTGTATGGTATATTTTTAAAGGTTAATATTTATATTCCATTCTTACTCCAAGCTCTTTTCCAACTCGGCAATATTGTGCTTAGCCTCGGCCGAGCCCAACTTGACAGCTTCCGACCACGTGCGGCGGGCGCTGTCCGCATCGCCTCCACGGGCATAGGCCAAACCTCGGGCATTGAGTACACGTGCATCGTTCGGGGCCTTTTCAAGCAGCGACAGAGCACCGTCGTAATCACCCGTTTCGATAAGTCTTGCGGCAGCATTCACCGCAGCGGCTACCTGCGTGGGGTAGGTGCGGGCTGCAACCTCAAGTACATGGTTATACTCCGCCGAGCCCTTCTCGTAGAGACCGGCTACACGGTACATCTCACTCAGAGAGAGCTTCTTGGGGTCGCTGTCAAGCAATGCGCGTGCCTCTGCCACGTCAAAGTTGCGAACGTTGTAGATTATGCGGTAATCGTTGCGACGCAGGCTCGGATATATCTCGTTCATAAGACGCTGGTAAATGGTCGGCGGAATAAGGCGCTTGAGCGCGTCATCCTTCTCGTCAAGTGACATCGTCTCGTCGTCGATGATGGCCAATACTTTGTCTTGATCGAGCAGTTTGGTCATCTCGACAACGCGTTTGCGGAAATTTGTCCAGTCCTCGCCGCGTCCCGTTGCCGTAATTTGGGCACGATCGACATTCGTATTGGCGGCCATGTAGTTGGCCAAGGCGGCGGCGCGACGCTCCGACAGCGCGAGGTTGTATGCCTCCGGCGCCTCGGGCGATGCCCATCCGTCGATGGTGATCGACGTTATGGTCAGGTCGCTGTCGTCGTCAACACGCTCGATCGACTCCACGATCGAGGCCAGCTCCGATGCGTTATTCTTGTAGTCGGTAAGTATGTCATGCTTGTCGACCTTGAAGTTGACGTATGCCGAGAGCGATTCCTCACGCGTCTTGACGGGTTCGGGATCCGGCTCGACAAATGCCAACAGGTATTGCGGCTGGTATGGCGTATGGAGAATTACGGCCAGAGGCGATGTGCCCAGAGCAAGGGGCGTATCGTCACATCCGCAACTCTCCTCGCGTATTCCGATCTCGGCGTCACGCATCCACTTCTCGCTGGCGACAGTGGCCGAATAGGGTATGAGCTGCTCTCCCGCAAGACGCTGCGAGCGCCGTGCCGTACGGTCGGCGTAGGCGGCATTCTCCGATATGGTCTGTTCGTCGCGACGCAGGAAATGTATATAGGCGCGGCGGCCCATTATCTCGATGGCCGGCAGCTCGACACGGTGTCCGTTGCCCTCTATTACAGGAGTGAGGATGAGGGTCTCGTCACCGCCTACCTCAAGCGTCGTAACATCGAGCGTCATGTTTACGGTGACGGTATTGCCGTCATCGTTGACGTCAAGGTCGCGTATTTCAGCCTCTCCGTCCATTATCTGCTGCGCCGTCACGGGCAGCGCTGCGGCCGCCGCAAGCAGCATTGTTGACACTATGCGTATGATATTCTTCATGATCGTTTGCTTTTTCAGAACAGATATACAAGATTTATCGCCGCCTTGGTGGGGCCGAAATAGTTGTGGTGGCCGCTGCCGACCTTCGATCCGCATCGCGGACACATATACTTGTCATAACGCGTATATGCGTACCCGACGCCGATCTCGGCTTCGAGATTCCAATGCTTGCCGAGCATCCACGCATAGCCGTATGCTATGCCGGCACCGGCGAACCAACCCTCGTAACGGTAATCCTTCAGATTCGAGAATTTGGTGCCGAGAAAGTCCGGTATGCCGCCTACATTACCGACGTTGTACTCGCCGCCCCAGAGGTGCGCAGCGAGGAAGTGACCGCCGAATCGCTTGCAGGTCCAGTAGCGTACCTCTGGCTGCACGAACCAATGTTTCCACTTCTTGTTATCGGAGAAAGTCCACGGGTTGTAGTTGCCCGAGAGATCGAACGTCCACTTCTCCGCCAGTCCGAACTCCACGCCGAGGTTCATGCTCGTTGTGGCGTCGTAGAGGAGATTGCTCTTTACGGCCCACTTTTGCGCTTGTACGGCGCCCGTGAAACCCGACGCCACGAGGACAAACAGCAATACCAGATATTTTTTCATTCCAAAAAAATATATTGTAAGATTGTAAAAATAAAACAAGACGAAAACCGATTTGGGGTTGCAGTCTATTGCAAATATAATTAAAAAATCCCCCCCCCTCAAAATATTTTCAAACAAAACGCGTAATAATAGCGAATTTTTTTATTCTCAAAATTCTCGGAACGAGCTGACGATTCAAAATAGTGTATGTGTAGCAAGAACATTTCGACATCATCCGAAAGTCTGATTAAATGAGGCCAAACGGATCAATACGACAATTTGCCTGCACGTTGCAACCCGGACATCCGGAGCAACAGTATGACAAGATAAGTTATGGGCGCAGTTTAGAATGTTATGTGTTGATAATAAGATATATATGCTTTTAAAACATAAACTGCGCACAATTTTTGCCACCAATATATATGCCCGATTTATTCGTTTTAAATTCTCTGTCAAAACACAGATTCTTATGATGAATAGGAAAAAAAGACATATATTGAGCTGTTTATTACCCACACTTAGCGCCGCAAAATTGTAAAATCTCTGTCAAATCAACATGAGCGGAACTTTTTAAAAATATCATTAATCTTTTTTTGTGTGATAAATTGAAAACTGTGATTCCTCGATGCCCGATACAAGCATTCTGAAGGGGGTATGTATTAGACAAATATGGCATATATCGCGCGTTCGATAGCTTTTAACGGAAGAGGAAACTATTTTCAAAAAATATAAATATATATGCATGGCGCATTACTGCGCTGCCGGATTTGTTAAAGATCGCAATCGACAAGGAAAAGGGCAGCAGATGCGAAATGGAGTTTTGGGTTATTACGTACATTGTGTGGTGACATACAGGCCAACGGATATTGTTCGGCAAAGGATTAAATTCAGATTTTCGACCAGTTACGTTATTTTGTCCACAGGTCCATTTAATTTTGTTATGCGGCTCACGTTTGCGATGCCTTCTCACCAAAAATACGACAAATAGACGATGGAATGAGCAGAATATGTTTTTTTGGAATGCAAAATTTAGATAAATTTGTAAAGGCAAATTGATGCGTTTTGCATGACGCTTCGACGTACGGCTTCGGCTCATCGGGCCAAGCACACGTACGCATGTTTGCCACTTGGAAAATAGCGGCGCGGGGCGACGCCCCCGCAGAACGGATTTACGTACCTTGCTCTCAGGAATGGCATTGCGCTTTTACCAGATGCAATATATAGTTGCCATGGTAGTTGCGCACAGGGGGCATTTGGTGCGGTATTCGTATGTATAACGACGTAACAGATGGGAATTAATACCGAAATACTCATAGTCTTCGCCGGACTCTGTGCCATGATGTGGCTTCTGGTGGCGGATCGCATGCGCCCCGGATTCGCAATGTTCTCGGTAGTGGTGCTGTTCATGTGTGCAGGCATCTTATCGCCAAAGGAGGTATTGGCAGGCTTCTCCAACAAGGGTATGATCACCGTGGCGCTGCTCTTCCTCGTGAGCGAGGGCGTACGCCGCAGCGACGCTCTCGGGCATCTTGTCAAGCGCATGCTGCCCAAAAGATCAGGCGTATCGGTACGCAACGGTTATCTGCACATATTGCCCGTTATAACATCCGTATCAGCATTTCTGAACAACACGCCCGTGGTTGTGGTATTCATACCTATTATAAAACAGTGGGCGCGCAAGGCACGGCTGCCGCTGCGCAAGTTCCTCATACCGTTGTCGTATGCAGCGATTCTGGGCGGCATGTGCACGCTCATAGGCACATCGACCAATCTGGTGGTTCACGGCATGATGCTCGATGCCGGATACGACGGATTCACCATGTTCGAATTGGGTAAGGTCGGGGTATTCATCGCCTTCTTCGGTGTATTGTACATGATACTCTTCGCGGCAAAGAAACTGCCCGACGATCCGGCCGAGAGTCCCGTGCGAAGCGATGTGACGGAAGAGGTAGACTCTAATATCGTCGAGGCGGTCATCGGAAGCCGCTTCCCGGGAATCAACCGTCTCTGTTCGGAATTTGATTTCTCAAAGCACTACGGCGCCGAGATACGCGAGATGCGTCGCGGCGGTGTCGTCCTTGCGGATCCCGAAGCGCAGATCTTCCGCGAGGGTGACACGTTGATTCTCGAGACCGACGGCTCGTTTATCGCCACGTGGGGCGACTCGAGCGTCTTTCTGATGCTCAGCAACGGCCGCTACCACGAACCCGTCAGCCGCGGCTGGCGCAAGTGGCTGGCCATAGCGTTGCTGACTGTGATGATCGTGGGCGCAACGTTCGGTTCGCTGCCTGCCGTACAACAGCTTTGGCCCGGCATTCGGCTCGACATGTTCTTCTGGGTGTGTGTCGTCACGGTGCTTATGGGCTGTTTCGGCATCTTCCCCGCAAAACGCTACACGAAGTTCATCTCGTGGGACATACTCATCACGATCGCCTGCGCACTGGCCATAAGCCGCGCGATGGTAAATTCGGGACTCTCGGATTTCATAGCCGCACACGTGATAGACTTTGCCAACGGCGTATCGCCATGGACGGTACTCGTTGTACTCTACATCACGACGAACATCATAACCGAACTTATAACGAACAACGCCGCCGCGGCCTTCGCCTTCCCGATAGCCATGTCGGCCGCACAGCAGCTGGGGGTCGATCCGATGCCGTTTTTCGTGGCGATATGTATCGCCTCGTCGGCAAGTTTCTCGTCGCCGATAGGTTATCAGACCAACCTTATAGTGCAGGGTATAGGCAATTACCGCTTCAAGGATTTCGTGCGCGTCGGGCTGCCGCTCAACATCATCACCTTCGTGCTGTCGATCGTGCTGATACCGTTGTTCTGGGATTTTTGATATAATACAGAGCAAAAATGGAAACAAAATCGATATATCCCATCTTCGAGCGTATGGAGCCGCGCAGCGCCAAGGAACGCCTGCTCTCTCAGCGCGGCGTGACGCTGTGGTTCACGGGCCTTTCAGGCTCGGGAAAGAGCACCATAGCCATAGCCCTCGAACGATACCTCTCCTCGCGCGGTCATCTGTGCCGCATACTCGACGGCGACAACATCCGCTGCGGCATAAACTCCGATCTGGGCTTTTCGGAGAGCGACCGCCGCGAGAATATCCGCCGCATAGCCGAAGTGTGCAAGCTATTCACCTCGACGGGCGTAATAACATTGGCGGCATTCGTGTCACCTACGCACGATCTGCGCCGCATGGCCGCCGAGATTATCGGCCGCGACGACTTTGTCGAGATATATGTTTCGACACCGATCGAGGAGTGCGAACGGCGCGATGTCAAGGGCCTGTACGCCAAGGCACGGCGTGGCGAGATTGCCGATTTTACGGGCATCTCGGCCCCCTTTGAGGCCCCAGATGCGGCCGATATCGTGATCGACACGTCGCATACCGGTGTCGACGAGTGCGTGCGGCAAATAATGGAACGTCTGGCGCCGCGCATCGTCCCGGCCGAGGACTTGGATTGAATCATCACCAAAGTAACAGTATGGAAGAATATAAGTTGAGCCATCTGAAGGCCCTCGAAGCCGAATCGATACATATCATCCGCGAGGTTGCGGCCGAGTTCCGCAATCCCGTGATGCTCTATTCGATAGGCAAGGACTCTTCGGTTATGGTACGTCTGGCCGAGAAGGCCTTTTATCCGGGAAAGGTGCCTTTCCCGCTGATGCACATAGACTCCAAGTGGAAGTTCCGCGAGATGATAGAGTTCCGAGACCGTTATGCGCGCGAGCATGACTGGAATCTCATCGTCGAGTACAACAAGAAGGCATACGAGGAGGGCGTAGGGCCCTTCACGCACGGCAGCAAGGTGCATACCGACCTAATGAAGACGCAGGCGCTGCTCATGGCCTTGAAGAAGTACGGGTTTGATGCCGCTTTCGGCGGTGCGCGCCGCGACGAGGAGAAGAGCCGAGCCAAGGAGCGTGTATTCTCGTTCCGCAACGAGTACCAGCAGTGGGATCCCAAAAACCAGCGTCCCGAGTTGTGGGACATATACAATACCCGCATAAACGACGGGGAGAGCATCCGCGTATTCCCGTTGAGCAACTGGACGGAGCTCGACGTGTGGCAATACATACGTCTGGAGAAGATACCCATCGTGCCGCTATATTTTGCCAAGGAGCGCCCCGTGGTAGAGTACAACGGCAACCTGATTATGGTCGACGATGACCGCATGCCCGAGGAGCTGCGGCGTACGGCGCGTATGCGCAAGGTGCGCTTCCGCACATTGGGATGCTACCCGCTGACGGGCGCCATCGAGAGCGAGGCCGACACCATCGAGAAGATCGTCGAGGAGATGATGACCACGACAAAGAGCGAGCGCACCACGCGTGTCATAGACTTCGATCAGGATGGCAGCATGGAACAGAAGAAACGCGAAGGTTATTTTTAACGTGTGACCAATTAAACGAAAAGAGAGATGGCATCCAATATAGAAGAATTTCTGGCGCAGGACGAACGCAAGGATCTGCTGCGCCTGCTTACGGCGGGCTCGGTCGACGACGGCAAATCGACGCTCATCGGGCGCCTGCTGTTCGACAGCAAACGCCTTTACGAGGATCAGCTGCAGGCACTCGAACGCGACAGCAAACGCTGCGGCAATGCGGGCGACCATATCGACTATGCACTGCTGTGCGACGGCCTGAAGGCCGAGCGCGAGCAGGGTATTACGATTGACGTGGCGTACCGTTATTTCTCGACAAACCGCCGCAAGTTCATCATAGCCGACACCCCCGGACACGAGCAGTATACGCGCAACATGATCACCGGAGGATCGACGGCCAATCTGGCCATAATCCTCGTCGATGCGCGTCAGGGCGTAGTTGTACAGACGCGGCGCCATACATTCCTTGTGTCGCTGCTGGGCATACGTCACGTGGTTCTGGCCGTAAACAAGATGGATCTTGTCGATTTCGACCGCGAGCGCTTCGAGGCCATAGCCTCGGAGTACAGGCACTTTGTCGAGTCGCTCGGCATATCAGATCTGCAGTGCATCCCCCTCTCGGCTCTCGACGGCGACAATGTCGTCAAGCACAGCGACCGCACACCGTGGTATCACGGCCCCGCGCTGCTGGAGTTCCTCGAGACCGTCTCGATCGATCAGGACATAAACATGACCGACTTCCGATTCCCCGTGCAGTACGTAATACGTCCCGATGCCGACTTCCGCGGTTACGGCGGCAAGGTCGCCTCGGGCGTGGTATCGCGCGGCGACGAAGTCAAGGCGCTGCCTTCGGGCAAGAGCTCACGCATAAAGCGTATCGTGACCTATGACGGTGATCTGGAAAAGGCATTCGCGCCGCAGTCGGTAACGATCGTACTGGAGGACGAGATCGACCTCTCGCGCGGCGAGATGCTGGTGAAGGCGGGCGATGAGCCCAACGTGGGTCACAACTTCAAGGCGATGATGGTGTGGATGGATGTCGAGGCGATGGATCGCGGCAAGTCGTTCTTCCTCAAACAGACGACTAACACCACCCGCGCGCATGTGCGGCGCGTGGAGTACAAGGTCAATGTCAACACGATGGAGCGCAGCGCCGCGGAGGCCCTGTCGCTAAACGAGATAGGCCTTGTCGACATCTCGACTACAAGCCCGCTGATATATGATGCATATTCCGACAACCGTGCAACGGGAGCCTTCATACTTATCGATCCGATATCGAATTTCACCTCGGCCGTGGGTATGATAGTCGGTCCGGACGAGACGGCCGAAAGCCGTCATGACCTTCCGCGTACGCTTACGGTGAATCTCTCGCTGCTGGGTATCGGCGCCGAGCATTACGATGCCGTCGAGCGCGCATGCCGCTTCTTGCGCGAGCAGGGTGTGGATGTAGTATGTACCGATAAATAGCGTTTCATCATGGGCCTTTTCAACTTCGACAACCTGCCTGTCAACACCCTTGTCGGGGCCGACCGCAAAACCTTCGAACGTGCTACCCGGGGTAAGGTCATAGATGCCGAGTACCGCCGCAAGTTCGCCGTCACGCGCAGCGTACGCCGTATGCTCGACCCATTCTACGGCATCAACGAACGACGTTACGAGGCCATGAAGGATGACATGTCGATGCAGCCTCCGGTATTCATACTCGGACATTGGCGCAGCGGCACCACATTCATGCACAACGTCTTCTCGTGTAACGACAGTTTCGGCTGCTGCTCGACATATCAGACCGTATTCCCGCACCTGATGCTGTGGGGACGGCCATTCTTCAAACGCTGCATGTCGATCGTCATGCCCTCGGAGCGTCCGACCGATTCGATGGAACTCGGCGTCGACCTTCCGCAGGAGGAGGAGTTCGCCCTGAGCAACATGACCGCATGCTCGCACTACCATTTCTGGATGTTTCCGCGCCACATGGCCGAATACCGCGACAAATATCTCACCTTCGAGGCGGCCGCAGAGGACGAACGCGAAGAGTTCAAGCGCGTGCTCGACAAGATGATCCGCATAGCGTTGCATACGTCGGGCCGCAGACGTTACTTGAGCAAGAATCCGCCGCATACGGCCCGTGTGAGGATGTTGCTTGAGATGTATCCCGACGCACGGTTCATCTATATCGTTCGCAATCCGTATGTCGTATTCGAGTCGACGCGCAACTTCTTCCGCAAGACCATCGCATCCGTCGGCCTGCAGAAGATCTCGGAGGCGGAGCTCGAGAAGCAGATCATAGAGAACTATCGGGCATTATATCGCTGCTACGAACGCGACAAGCAGCTCATCCCGCAAGGACATCTTGCGGAGGTGCGATTCGAGGATTACGAGGCCTCGCCGCTGGAGCTCACCGAGCAGATATACCGCACCGTATCGCTTGGCGATTTCGACAGGGTGCGTACAGACGTACGGCGGCATCTGGACAGTATAAAGGGGTTCCGCAAGAAACACTACGAATTCGACCAGCACACGATCCGTATCGTCGAGCAAAATTGGGGTGATGCCATACGGCAGTGGGGTTACGAACGCTGATACGCTATGGAGTAATGATTCAAAAGCCTGCGGCACGATCGCAGGCTTTTCTGTTTTATTGGACTTAAGGTCAGAACGAGTATTTGACCATCGTGCAGACCCGCAGGTTGCCGACATTGCGCTGGGCGTGGCTGCGCCCGTCGATCGCGACGTCGCCATAACCCGCCACCGTGTAGTCGGTTTCGAGCGAGAGGGTCAGATTCTTAACCGTATAGGTCAACGATGGGCTTATTCGGTAGATGTAGTCTACATTCTTTGCGCCGCGCATCCAGAAGTCATCCGTCGAGATGAAGTCGCGTGCCGCGCCGAGGTTCTGCATCAGGCCGCCCATGATGCCCACACGCAGGCGTGTACCGTATGTGGCGTTGAGCCACGTGGTCACGGAACGTATCGGGGCGTAGTCGTATGATCCTGTTGTCGGGTCGTATGCCGTGGCGCCGAAGCCGCTCACCATGGTCAGATGCGCCGTATTTTCACCATAAATCACCTTACCTTTGATGTTGAACTTCCCGTAGCGGTAGTCGGCGAATGCCTCGGCCGAGATGCCCGTTACGTGGTCGTCGGCACGTACGGCCACCTCCTGCATCGAAACAATGCCGTCGCTTTCGGTCACTTCATGCTGAATCATCGAATAACGTCGCGGCATTATGCTCAGCAGATCGGCCCCGACGCCAGCCGTGAGATGGCGTCCGACACGCCTTATGCCGACATATAGTTCGGGGTAACCGCTCCAGCGGGAATAGTGGTAGGTTATGCCGTCGGGACCCGTCGAGGCATTGGGAAATTGATAGATGGCGGCGGCCGTCAGAAGCCATTGGCCGCCGAGACC
>ULUO01091831.1_pt1 | contig 49737 bp, 41 predicted proteins | sample 1958611 | NCBI WGS metagenome assembly ULUO01 (sample SAMEA4835762, study PRJEB28245) | human gut metagenome | biome: gut microbiome; material: fecal sample | place: Denmark | collected 2008
TTGATGTACTTGGATATCTCGATGAGATCCCGGTATGTGTAGGCTACGATATCGACGGTGAGGTTACAACAGACTTCCCAACAACATCAAAGCTCAAGAAAGCAAAGCCTGTATATGAGACACTTCCAGGCTGGAAGACAGATATCAGAGGAATCAAGAAGTACGAGGATCTCCCAGAGAACTGCAGAAAGTATATTGAGTTCGTTGAAGAGCATATCGGATTCCCAATCACCATGATCTCAAACGGTCCGGGAAGAAACGATATCATCTACAGAAACGCAAAGTAATTTGACCTGATTCACAGGGAAATCAAATAACAGAAAAATAACAGGGACACTTTCTAGTAAGAGATTATTAGGGGGTGTCCCTTTTGTTGTTGGAAATGGATTTCTATTTGTGGTGTAAGGAGATTGTGGAATATGATTATATTTGTTATGATTATTTTATCGGCTTTCCGATAAAAGTTTTAGTGGATAGGGCGATGTGCAAAAAAAGCATATTGCAAATTTATTGCATGGAGGAGAAAAATGAAATACATCAGAATCAATGAAAACGGAATTCATATTGTATTTGGAATTACAGATAAAAATCAGATCAAATTGCTGCATTTTTCAAAAGCAGAATTTGATGAAAATGATATTTGCAAATTTGGAAAGGAATGTAAGGCAGAAGATCTGGTAAGAAAAGAGCAATTTATCGATGAGGCTTTTCAACTTGTACAGGTAAACCTTGCCGGATATAATCGCCCATATGAAAAGCATGGAAATAAACATATTTGTACAGCACCGGGATATCTATTGACCTATGCGGGGATGGAAGACAGTTGGAATGAGATTGGACGTAAGATAACTATTTATCAGGAAGATAAGGAAGAGACACATGTCCGCGTAGAAACAAGAATGCAGTTTTATAAGGGCACTTCTATCGTTCGTATGGTCAATAAAGTAATCAATGAAGGCGATAGTACACAGTGTCTGGAATATCTATCTTCATTTTGCTATACAGGAATTGAAAAAGAGGGAAAAAGCAATTCCGATGCGAAAATGAGAGTGCGCATTCCTTATAATGGATGGCAGAAAGAGATGAGTATCAAAGAATATAAGTTCGGAGATGTAGGACTGGCGCAAACACAACCCGGGGTATACCAGCGTACTTCACAGGTGCTTGAAGTATCGAATACCGGAAACTGGTCTACGAAGAAGTATTTACCATTAGGGTATGTAGAAAATACAGAGGCACATACAAGCTTATTCTGGCAGATTGAACATAACGGTTCCTGGCATTATGAGATCAGTGATCAGAATACGCATTTTTATGTCTGTGTCAGCGGACCGACCGAAGTACAGTCTCACTGGTTCAAAAATCTCGCGCCGGGCGAATCATTTGAATCGGTACCGGTTGCTGTGGGTGTGGCAGATGACAGCTTTGAAAAAGCAATGGGTGAGCTGACAAAATATCGCCGTATGATTCGAAGACCAAATAAAGATGATGAGAATTTACCGGTTATTTTCAACGATTATATGAATTGCCTGTTTGGTGATCCGACAACGGAGAAAGAACTTCCGCTGATTGATGCGGCTGCGGAATGCGGTTGTGAATACTATGTGATAGATGCCGGTTGGTATGCTCCCGGAGAATGGTGGGACAGTGTCGGCGAATGGCAGGAAAGCAGGGAGCGTTTTCCGAATGGAATTAAAGAAGTAACAGATTACATTCGTCAAAAGGGAATGATACCGGGCGTCTGGCTGGAACTTGAAGTGATGGGAATCAATTGTGAGAAAGCAAAGAATGCTCCGGATGACTGGTTCTTTATCCGTCATGGAAAGCGTGTATATGACCGTAGCAGATATCAGCTCGATTTTAGAAATCCGGAAGTCATCGAACATGTCAATGAAGTGATCGATCGGGTAGTCAAAGATTACGGAGTGGGATATATCAAGATGGATTATAACATTGAACCGGGCATAGGTACTGAACTTGGCGCGGAAAGTGTGGGGCAGGGACTGCTTGAACATGAAAAAGCATATCTAAACTGGCTTGATGATGTATTTGCACGTTATCCGGATCTGGTAATTGAAAACTGTTCCAGCGGAGGCCTTCGCATTGATTATGCGTTGCTCTCCAGATATAGTATTCAGTCTACATCGGATCAGGAAGATTACCGGAATTATGCGACGATAGCAGCAAATGCTGTGGCAGGAGTTACTCCGGAACAGGCGGCAGTCTGGTCGTATCCGATGCGCCAGGGAGACAAGGAAGAAGTAATTTATAATATGATAAATGCCATGCTGCTTCGTATTCATCAGAGTGGTCATTTGGCACAACTTCCGCCGGAACGTCTTGCATTAGTGAAAGAGGGAATTGCCTGTTATAAGACGATTCGTCAGGATATCAAATATGCAATACCTTATTGGCCGATTGATATTGCTGACAATGAGGACATGTGGGTATGCGGAGGCCTTCAGCTTGAAAACAAAGCATATCTTGCAGTATGGAAGCGGCAAATGGAAGGAAAAAATAATGACAGGTACATGAAAGCCGGCATAAACTGCACAGATGATAGTTTGTCCATACCATTGGACAGTATTCCTTTTATCAGAGACGATATGCAGGTATCCTGCATTTATCCTAAGAAGGAACCGGTTGATTTTGAATTCAAAGGAAATGTATTAACGGTGCATTTTAAAAAGCCTGTTATGGCAAGACTTTTTGAATTAAGAAAGGGTATTGTTTAATAAGGCGGAATCTGATTCATCGTTTTGAATTCTCACCATTGGAAGATATTTCAATGAATTATAACTATTATGATTCTGATAGACAATGTCAGGTGTATTTCCCAACGTATTATCCAGATGGAGATTATTATTTCTTTTTTGATATAACATGGAGTTGTGGAATCTTCGGTCATCCCTGGCGAAACGAAATTATAGTGATGGGAAAAGAGCTGATCAAAAGGTTTGAAAAAATAATGAAAAACTAGGACTTGAATTATATTAAGAGTATGTTCAGATTCCAGTTTGCAAAGGAGAATATATTATGGGATTATTTGATAAGTTAAAAAAGAAACAATCGGTGTTCATACATGATGATAAATATGACGGATTCTATGCTGAATTAAATGATGTTAAATTTGTATGTGAAAAAATAGAAGAAAATTATGAACGACTTGCAGAAGAATTATCCAACGCATATGAATCTAGATTATCAGGTATTGTTAATTTCTTATTGCCAGATATAAATGAAATGTTTGGTGTATCAGATATTGATATCATTAAAAAGGCATTGGGTAAACCACAAATAGATTTAGACAGGAGCGTGATCGTATATTGTGAGCAAACTTTAGATGATGTTCATATTATTTCTGTTGAATTTGGAGGATTATTTACAGATTTTTATTACGCAAGTATAGATGGATAAATTCTAGCGTATGGCAATGCAGCTTAGAGAGGAAAACAAGTTATAATGTATTACGAGGACAAGTGGATTAATATTCAATTTGGAGGAATAACATAATGTCAAAAGATGAGTATTTGATCACAGATGCACCGCTTAAAGCGCTGACTGTTTTTGCAATGCCTATGATCTTGGGCAGCTTTTTTCAACAAGTGTATAATATGGCTGATTCAATAATAGTTGGCCAGTATGTCGGATCATCTGCACTTGCGGCTGTTGGCGCATGTGCCGCTCTTACAAATGTATTCATTTGTGTGGCACTCGGTGCCGGCATAGGTGCGGGCGTGCTTGTGAGCCGCTATTTTGGAGCCAGGGATTATAGTAAAATGAAAACAATAGTATCAACATCGCTGATAAGTTTTATGGTTTTGAGTATACTTTTGGGTGTATGTGGTCTTATCTTTTCACGTTCGATGATGACGCTGCTTCAGACACCTGCTGACATACTGGATGAAGCGGTGCTGTATCTTCGTGTTTATTTTGCCGGATTTCCATTTTTGTTTATGTATAATATTCTTTCAACAATGTTCAATTCAATCGGTGAATCAAAGATACCGTTGGGTCTTTTGATATTTTCTTCTGTCTTGAATATTGTTATGGATCTTTGGATGGTGGCAGGCCTCGGCCTGGGCGTTTTCGGTGCAGCTCTTGCAACTCTTATTGCCCAGGGAATATCCGCAGTGTTTTCACTGCTGATTTTTCTTTGGCGTATGTGCCAATATAAAGGCCGTTTTGATTGGTTTGACAGGCACGAGTTACATTTCATGCTTAGAATTGCCGTACCATCGGTTCTTCAGCAGTCCACAGTGTCGATTGGTATGATGATCGTTCAGGCAGTTGTAAATCCATTCGGTACACAGGCACTTGCAGGTTACTCAGCAACGATGAGGGTAGAGAATGTTTTTTCACTGATATTTGTATCCATTGGAAATGCAGTTTCACCGTATGTTTCTCAGAATCTTGGCGCAAAGAAAATCAAACGTATCAAAAAAGGATATCGGGCTGCGTTGGTGTTGGATGTGTGCTTTGCGATCATCGCATTTATAGTCATTGAAACACTGCATACTCAGATTTCATCTTTATTCCTTGGCAAAGATGGAACCGCTTTGGCATATCAGGTGTCTGGGGGCTATATGAGATGGATTGGCTACTTTTTCATCTTCATGGGAATCAAGATGGCAACCGACGGGGTCCTTCGAGGACTTGGGATCATGCGCCCATTTCTCATTGCAAATATGGTCAACCTCGCGATTCGTCTGTCAGTTGCCCTGATTTGTGCGCCCCGTTTTGGTATCGAATTTGTCTGGCTTGCGGTGCCGGCGGGATGGCTTGCAAACTTCCTGATCTCTTATATGGCTCTCAGAAAGTCGTGGCCGGTTGATAAAACAATTGGCGAATGATCGGTTTGGTGCAAAGGAATGTCTGTTTTGCAATAGTACCGGCAATCATTGAGGAATACATCTTCCGGGTGTGATACTCGGAGCTTATCTGAAAGTGGAGATGATGGCGGCGGTTCTGATTAGCAGCCTACTACAAAGCATTTGATTTAAGATGGTATGGGTGATGTAATCTGAAATGTAAATATTTTGCTTAACTATAGGGGTTGATGGAAATGCGATTGATTTATTATTCTTGGATATTGATTTGATTACGACCAGCGGCGTAGATATAGGACAGTATATTCGGCATAGACTGAATAATTACAGCATGGAGATTGTGTTTATGTGTCTTCTGAGAAGGATAATGCAGAGCCGGAATGAGCAGCAGATAGTGCCGAGTGTGGCTCTGATAATTGTGCCGATTATCAGTATATGGTCAACTGCGTAAATCAGGGAGACATTTCCTTACCACCAAAGATGATTCGTATAATCATGGCATGGGTTTACAGAGAGTACAGGATGTTGTGAATCAAAATAATGGCGAGATACAGTTTGAAGCCACTGAAAATACTTTCATAGTCAGAGTTATATTGTTCAATTAACGTAAAGGGGGTATCGTACATCTGTTGTGTGCGAGAAAGAGAAATGGGAACATTGGAAGTGGATAAGAGTCTTAAAGCGGCGTTTAAGGAAACGCTGGAACCGCATGGGTTCAAGAAAGTAAAGGGGAGGTATCCGCACTTTGTGAGGATGGCAACTCCTGAGATTATTCAAGTCATCAACTATCGGCTGGAGCAGGCGTTGTCGCCGCAGTTGGAAGAAAAACGGTTTGAGGTATACTGTGCGGTCGGCAGTATATACCGCCCGGAGATCAATCTGAACCGGTCTGTGTATGCCAGCATGGATTGGATAAATACTACGCATCTGGATATGTATGTTAAGGCGAAATACAATGGCATACCGGTGTATGAGAATGAACAGCCGGGGGTTGATTATATCATCAAAAAGGGAGATGAAGCTTCTCTCAGAGAACAGATTGCGTTTGCCATGACAGGAATTGAGCATTATGTAATTCCGGCATTTGACAAGGTGGTGGATTTAAAGACATGCGTGGATTATTTAGAGTTATATGCTTTTAGTAATTTGTATATCAGCAGAAAAACTGAATGTAATGGGGATGTATTTATTTTGCCGGCAAAGTATCCGAATAAAGAATCCTATAGAGTGAAAGTGCAAAGTGATTATCAAGAGATAAAAATGGAATTAAAGCAAGACATTCTAGATAATAAAATTACGGAAGAAGAAGGAGAGCGGGAATTGACTTGGTATGAAAGGCGGTTTCGTGACAATATTGAAAGATATGGGAAACTTTTTGAAGATGAAGCAACCCAAAAAGAAGTTTCACAATTAAAGGCAGAGCGTGCAGAAAAAAATTTAAACGCAATACGTGCGATGGGAATCGAAGTGTAAAAGACGGGGGGCAAAAAGAAGGGAGTAAGCATATGAAATTTTATTGCACGGGAAAAGGTCATCTGGTTTCTTGAAAACCGGATGACCTTTTTTGAAAAGCAGAAAGGCTTCTTGTCCTTTCATTAGTATATTCAATTTAAAGTCAACTATAATTATTTATCCTTGTTATCAGCGTCGATCACTGACTGGATCTGTTTCATGAGAGAGTCGTAGTTAGCCTGATCGTCGATTCCACCAAGCATAGGATCTCCGACGATATTACCATTTCTATCGACTAGTATGGTTGTAGGAAATGCCATGATGTCGGAGGCATATTTGCCTATGCTGGAATCAGAGTCAACGGAGATATTGCGGTATTTTGCACCCTGGCTGTCAAGAACGGCTGCGGCTTCCTTGATAGCATCTTCGTTTCCGTCAAATGTCTCTGTGTTGATACCTACTACCTCGCCGCCCATCGATTTGATGGCATCATTTAATTCATTAAGCTTGGACAATTCTGCGACACAAGGCTTGCAGCCGGTAAACCAGAAATTAACGACAGTTACTGCATTATTGGAAAACAGGCTTTCGTCAACAGAATTACCGTCAAAATTCTTGCCGGAGAAACTCTTGAAAGGCGTGATTTCTTCGGAACTGTCGTTCTGGTCGGTGCTTTCTGATCCTGCGTTTTTATTTTCAATTTCATCTATCTGCTTTTCAATCTGTCTGATAGTTTCGATATCATCGTTAAGTGTTTTCAGTTCATCATCCGTAAAGGATTCCTTGTTCGATTCTATTATGCCGGCCAGATAATCGGCATAATCTCCGCTTGGATCGGCATCGCTTTTATTCGCCATGCCAAATGCCTTGTTCCATACATCCTGGTGATCTGCAAAGATCTGGTTCTCCTGCTGATATAGATCATCCAGCTTTGTGTTGGAATTGTCCACAGCTTCAGTGGTGGATTCTGTCTGGGTTTTTTGTGAATTCTCAGTGGTGGCAGATCCTGATCCGTTACATGCTGTGAGGGATAATGCTGCACAGAGAGTGATAATAGATATTAATGTTCTTTTTGTCTTCATAAATAATTGCTCCTTTAAATAATAATTTAAATAATATTAGTGTGGTTGATTGTTACATGTTGGTTTTGGAAGCTTGCTTATGTCCTTTTGGGGAACATGGCTTTCCCATAAACTGATAGTGGATCGCATCTTTTGGACATGCCTTCATACATGCTCCGCATCGTATGCATTCTGGATGATTTGGTGTTTTGCATACATCTACATCCATTTTGCATGCCTTTGAACACTTACCGCATCCGACACATTTGCTGCTTTCAACCTTGATACTCATAAGGCTGACCTTGTTGAATAATGAGTAGATTGCGCCGAGAGGACAAATCCATTTACAGAAGGGTCTGTAGAACAGAATACTCAGAACGACAACTGTAATTAAAATAAGGCATTTAAAGGAAAACAGCTTTCCGAGTGCAGAGCGTATAGCTGCATTTCCGAGTGAAAGTGGTATAGCACCCTCCAGAACACCTTGTGGACAAATATACTTACAGAAGAACGGGTCTCCCATTCCTATGGAGTTCGTTACAAGCATCGGCAGAAGTATAACGAAAACAATAAGGATTATATATTTCAGGTATCTTAGTGGTTTCAGCCTGGCTGTGGAAAACTTTTTCCCGGGGATTTTGTGAAGCAGATCCTGAAACCATCCAAATGGACACAAAAACCCACATATAAATCTTCCGAGGATCACACCGATTAAAATGAAAAAACCGGTTATGTAGTAAGAAAATTTAAATTTGGATGATCCGACGACCGCCTGAAATGCACCGATGGGACACGCTCCTGTTGCAGCAGGACAGGAGTAACAGTTTAGTCCTGGTACGCATACTGTTTTTGCTTTGCCCTGATAGATCTTGCCTTTAAATAAATTGGAGATGTGAATATTGGTAAGCAGCGTGGCTGCTGCCTGTATCCATCCGCGTATTCTGGCTGTTTTTTTTGACAGTGATTTGTTCTTATCCAATTCCTACACACTCCAGACATAATTTTATTGCTTTGCTGAGCACGGCAGCCGCTTCACCTCTGACTGCACCATAGCTGATCATTGCCATACCCGTGATGAGTAAAATGATCTGAGACATTTTCCTGTACTTCAAGTTATTGCAGCTCCTTTCATGATTGTGTTTGTTGACCAGCTGACTTGGATATTATACAATAGCTGTTGTAAAATTTTTGTTAAGAAGGATTTTTGTTAAGAAACAGGTGACAGTTTTGAGATTATTGATAGTTGAAGATGAGAAGCAGATATGTGATATGGTTGCGAAAAGCCTGTATGATGCCGGGTATGAGGTGGATACCTGTTATGACGGAGAAGAGGCTCTTGAATGCATTCTGTCAGAGGAATATGACCTGATCGTTCTGGATCTGAATCTGCCGGGGATGGATGGAATGGAGATTTTAAAGGAACTCAGACAGAAAAATGAGGAGACAAAGGTTATCATATTATCTGCGAGGGGACAAATTGCGGATAAGGTTGAAGGGCTGGATGCAGGTGCAAATGATTATATGGAAAAACCATTTCATTTGCAGGAGCTTGAGGCGCGTATCAGAAGTCTTACAAGAAGAAAATTTGTACAGAAGGATGTATGTCTGGAAAGTGGCGGGATAAAGTTTGATACGATAAAACGTGAGGCATACGCAAAAGGAGAAAAGGTTCCCCTTACAAGAAAAGAAAATGGAATCCTGGAATATCTGCTTCTTAATCTGGGCAGACCGGTAAGCCAGGAGGAATTGATGGAGCATGTCTGGGATGCTTCGGTTGACAGCTTCAGTGGAGCGATCAGAGTACATATGTCTTCGCTGAGAAGAAAGCTTAAGGCAGTGCTTGGATATGATCCGATTTTGAACAAGGTGGGAGAAGGCTATAAAATACGAGAGGAGTCCGACAGATGAAAAGAATGTCGCTGCAGTGGAGGCTTACCTGTATAATCACATTATATATTGCGCTTATATGTGGATGCCTTACTTTGCTTGTCTATAAAAATGGCGTGTATTATATTGATTCTCTGCAAGAAACCGTTGATGCCCAGGGAGATGATAATGGGAGCGGTACTGATGAAATATATATCAGTATTCCGGAGGATAAGTGGGATGAATTTGCAAATGATTTTTCTGTTAAGGTGTACAATAATAAGGCAGATTACAAGAAAAACAGCCTGATAATTTCTGCCTTGCTGGCCCTGCTTGGCGGAGTAGCTACATATTTTATAAGTGGGCATGCACTAAAGCCTATCAGTGAGTTTTCTGATAAAATTGAAGAGGTACAGGCACAGAATCTGGCAGATTCACGAATAGAAGAAAACAATGTTAAAGAACTGAACCAGCTCAGCGTTTCATATAACAAGATGCTTGAACGCCTCTCGGATGCATTTGAGATACAGAGACAGTTTACTGCAAATGCAGCACATGAGCTCAGAACTCCACTGTCTTTAATGCAGATACAGCTTGATTCATATAATTCTTCCCGGCATCCGGGAGATGATGAAGTCACTCTGCAGACGATAAAGATGGTAACTGAACAGAATGAGAGACTCAGCAAAATGGTAAAGACACTTCTTGATATGAGTGAGCTTCAAACTGTGAGCCGGGATGATAAAATAATGGTCGACGCGCTTGTTGATGAGGTATTGGCGGATCTGGAACCTCTTGCACAGGAAAAGGATATAGAACTTATTGGAGAATGTACGGATGTAACGATGATAGGAAGTGACATCCTTATTTACAGGATGTTATACAATCTTGTTGAGAATGCTATAAAATATAACCGCACAGGAGGACGGGTTACAGTGACAGCGCGTCAGAAGGAAAAACACGTTTACCTGTCAGTAGAGGATACCGGAAATGGTATCCCGGAAGAATTGAAGGATCGCGTGTTTGAACCTTTCTTTCGCGTGGATAAATCCAGAAGCCGTGAGCTTGGCGGCGTAGGACTGGGACTTGCTCTTGTCCGCGAGATCGTGATAGTGCATGATGGTAATATTGCAGTTAAGTCTAATCCGTCTGGAGGAACGATTTTTGAAGTCGTTTTATAAAGTGAGCATTACAGCCGTTACATATAACAGACTTACCCACTTACTTTCCGGTAACAGCATATTGGCTGTCATACATAGCCTTAAGATTTTCGTTGGAATTGAATTTTTCTCCTATGCAGAATTTTTCAGACCATGTCATGTAGTATGCCCATGGAGTGTGTGACTTCTCCAGAAGATGTATATCCGGTATATATCCGACTTCGGTAAGGGCAGCAACCTTGTTCGGAGAGGTAGCTTCTACAAGCTTTGTATATTCTTCACTGTAATCGGTTGCTGTGTATTCCGGCAGATATATGTCCATGGAGACAATATCAACGAAGTCATCTCCAGGGTATACGCCTTTTGTAGGACAGTTCCATACCCATATAAGGTTGTTGATGTTCAGTACATTTGTATAGTAGTCGAACATGAGTCTGTAGAGCTTTGCCGCAACAGCAGGACCTTTGGCACCCCACCAGAACCAGGTGCCCTCGGACTCGTGGAAAGGTCTCCACAGAACCGGGATATCTTCAAGCTGGAATCTTCGGAGTTCCTTTGCGATGATGTCCATATCGTGGTAGAAAGCATCACGTTCTCTTGTTCCTGGAATGAGCACCTTTTCAGCGTCGAAGTCAGTGTGCTCTGTGTAGAAACTCTTGTCACGACCTCCAATCGGAGAGAACCAGTGAAATGTGAAAGTGACAATGCCATTTGTTTTCTTTGCCCATTCGAGAGCGGTGTCAAGGGTATTCTGATTTTCATATACCTCTGTGAGACATTCTGCGGATGCATCATTATAGTTTATGTTTGGCGAGTATCCAAGCAGCTCGAAACCTCTGAGTGCCGGACATTTGCCTGTCTGTTCGTATATATAGTCAATCTCCTCCATAGGATTGGTCTGTGTGTGCTGACCTGTTACTATCTTTTTACCGGCAATCTCCGATAAATAATCCAGCAGATTCTGTGCTGAATGCGATATGTGCTTGTTTGCTGCTTTCTGCATCTTATTTTCTCCTTCATTAGTATGTGTTTGATATGTTTTTATCATATACAAATAAATGTAATAATTGTATTATATAAAGAGCAAAAAATTGTATAAACCTATCATGATACAACTTGGATCGTAGGGGGAGATTGCTATGGAAATGTTTGAGTACATTGATGAGATGAAACAGCCATATGATATATTTTACACAGATTGGGTGCATTCTGAATTGCACTGGCACTATTACAGTGAGATACTTTATATAGCCAGCGGATCTATCCGGGTGATCTGCAATGATGGAGAGACGGTTCTCAGAAAAGGGGATATGTGCTATCTATATCCGCTGCAGCTCCACAGTATAAAGGCGGATAAGACCTGTAAGGAGCCGGTGAAGTATGCGGTCATAAAGTTTAATATGTATACACTGGGCATTCCCCAGACTTATATAAGGAAAATGTATGATTGCTTTGTATACAGGACGGAGACTACAGATTTCTGTATGGTTATAAGGTCTGAAAAACTAAAAGAAAGTATGGCAGATATTGTTCAGGATATATTTGAGGAGTATACGGAAAAGCGGGAGATGTACATGCTTGCGGTTCAGTCTGGGATATATAAGCTGCTCATCATCATGGCAAGACAAATGAAAACAAATGGAGATTTTAAGCATAAGAGGTCGGATGGTGATGTGTATTTCAATCACATACTGGAATATATAGATGCGCATTCGTCAGAACAGATAGAGGTTCAGGATCTGGCAGAAATGTGCAGTATGAGTTATTCACACTTTGCCAGATCATTTAAGGCTCGTTATGGAAGATCGTGTAAGGAATACATATTGTATATAAGGCTCAACAAGGCGCAGAACATGCTGCTGTATTCGGATTATTCCATGGAATATATCGCGCAGGAAAATGGTTTTTCGGACAGCAGTTATTTTATCCGTGTGTATAAAAAGTGGAGGGGAATCACTCCGAAACAGGAAAGGATGCAGAACAGACTTTAGTATACCAATAGGGTGCAAATGAAACAGACTCACATGTGATCGAGACACAAGTGAGTCTGTTCATAAACCGATTATATTGTTGCCGTTGCGGACTTTGCACGGCTGATTTTATTTCCCCCGAATTTTCGTCTCAGCTGTTTCATAACCCACAGGTACGCAGGTATCAGGAAGAGATCAGCACATACCCATGCAAGCGGACTTCCTAGTGATACGCAGATGAAACCGAAATGAGGCACCAGCACGAAACCGGCAACAGAACGGGCAATCATCTCACATATGCCTGCAAGTATGGCGAAAGTCGAGTATCCAAGCCCCTGTATCATGAATCTTACGATATTCACAAGAGCCAGGAATATGTAGAATGCGGCGTTGATAACTACGAATTCATATATGTAGCCGATAAGCTCAATCTGTTCCTTCTTTACAAAGAGAAGTGCAAGCTGCTTTCCGAATACGATGGAGAAAGCCAGAGCCACGAGGGCATATATGATTCCCATCTTGATACAGGCTTTAAGTCCCTGATCAACACGGTCAAGACGTCTGGCACCAACATTCTGACCTCCGTATGTTGCCATGGTGGAGCCCATTGCATCGAAAGGACAGCACATGAACATGGAAATCTTGCTTCCTGCTGATACGGCTGCAACATATGTTGAACCCATATCATTGACTGCGGTCTGTAGAATGACACTGCCTATGGCTGTTATGCTGTACTGCAGTCCCATAGGTAGACCCATACCGCAGAGCTTAAGGCAGTGACGCATGCTGAATGTCCAATCCTCTTTACTGAATTCAAGATACTTCAGTTTCTTTGTCATGTATATCGTACATATGATTCCTGACACTGCCTGTGAAGCTACTGTGGCAACTGCAGCTCCAGCGACGCCCATAGGAACAACAAGTATAAGATCAAGTATTATGTTGACAATTGATGAACCCACAAGGAATATGACAGGTGTGATACTGTCTCCGAGTGATCTCAGTATTCCGGCAGTCAGGTTGTAGAGAAATGTTGCCGGAATGCCCAGGAATATTATAAATATGTATATATATGCATCATCGATGATATTTGAAGGTGTTCTGAGAGCCTTGAGTATCTGCATGGTAAAGATACTTACAGCCACAGTTATAACAGCAGCCAGTGCAACGGATGACCATATACTGTTGATTATATAAGCCTTAAGAGCCTTGAAATCCTTCGCACCGTAAGCCTGGGCAACAGGGATTGCAAATCCATTGCAGATTCCTATACAGAATCCGAGTATCATGAAGTTGATGCTTCCGGTGGAACCCACCGCCGCCAGCGCGTCCGTTCCAAGCTTCTGTCCGACTATGACAGAATCCACCATATTATAAAACTGCTGAAATATCAGACCAAAGAGAAGGGGCAGACCAAAGTTCAATATAAGCTTTGAAGGCTTTCCTTCAGTGAGGTCTTTTGTGCCACTGATGCGCGCAATAAAATTCTTCATGTGATTCACCTCTCAAAAATCTAGTTGTTTGTTTATAAATTGCTTGTTTTCACGATATCGTGTGTTTGCTAGTTAATCACCTTTTAATGATTTTATATATGGAAAAAAGGTGATTAAACGTGGTAAAATGTAAACACTTTTGTAATGCTGGAAACTTGATATATATTAGTCTCTGAACTAATATAAGTATAGTCGTAAAAGTGATGAAAAAAGAGAAAATAATTGTGCATAAAGCGCATGGATACAAACCAGGGTAATGTCGATAACGATAATGACCTGGCGGGGGATATGGAATGAGCAGAGATAGCGATAAAAAAAATAATAAAAAAAAGAACGATAAAAAGATTGGCAAGAATAATAAAACGGGCAGAGAAGAAATCAGGAATATAAATAGTATGAACGGTGGCACAGCAAAATCTTACAGGCAGAAAGTTCTTGTGAATCAGGCAGGAAAGCTAGTGGATGAGCTTGAGCGGGCGAGACGAGAGGAGCAGGAGTCCCAGATTGATGGAATAATCAGACAGAAGGTTATCAAGAGAAAGAATACCAGAGCTGCCTATCGTATTGTGGGAATAGTATTTATACTGATTGGAATCGCGTGTATGTGGTGGGCCATGGGAGGTCACTACAGGTTTTTGAAGGCGGCGGTTTCTATAGCAGCCATGGCATATGGATTTTATATAGTAAAGAGTTCGTTCAGAAGTTCTGCATATGATGCCACATATCTGTTTGGACAGGATAAGATCACAATACTCCAAAAGGGCGGCAGCAAGACCATCCCGTATGAATCAGTGTCGGCTTACACGGTGATAGAGCCGGATCCTGAGATGAAGTATTATATTTTAAAGTTCGACAGGGGGAAGGAGAGTTATGTAGTGCCGTTTGCCGGGGCGAAGGCAAAATGTGAGGCAGTGTACAATATTTTCAGAGAGAAGGTAAGAACAGATGAAAAAGAAAATTCTTGAAAAACTCCAGAGTACGGATGGTTTTGTATCAGGACAGGAATTATGTGAGCTGCTGGGTGTGTCAAGAACCGCAGTGTGGAAAAATATACAGGCTCTGAAAAATGATGGATATGTCATAGAAGGAGTTAATAATAAAGGCTATAGGTTGGTTAGCGTTCCTGATGTCATGTCTGAGGAAAATATATCGAGGCACCTCAACACGAAGACATTTGCAAGAAAACTCTACTACTATGATGAAACTGATTCAACAAACACCCGCGCTAAGATTGTTGGTGAGACGGATCCTGTACACGGTGCATTGTTTGTTGCAAATGAGCAGACGGCAGGAAAAGGCCGGAGGGGACATAGCTGGAATTCAGATAAGGGAACAACGATATCCATGTCGTATCTGCTAAAACCGGATATAGATATCTCGTGCGTATCCAGGATAACTCTGGTGTCGGCGGTTGCACTTGCAAGAGCATTCGGCAAAGTGGATGGTGTCAAACCTCAGATAAAGTGGCCCAATGACGTACTTTCAGATGGAAAGAAGCTTGTCGGAATACTTACAGAGATGAGTTCAGAGGGAACTGATATTAGTTATGTTGTCGTGGGAATTGGTATAAATGTATATAACCAGAGTTTCCCGGAGGACATTGCGGACAAGGCGACATCAATTCTTCTGGAGAACGGCAGGGGATGTGACAGGTCATGGTTCATAGCACAGGTGTCGAATGAGTTTGAAAAACTATACGATGAGTTTGTAAAAAATAAAGATCTGGGATTTCTTGTTGATGAGTACAACAGTTATCTTGTGAACAAGGATAAGCAGGTATATGTTATAGATGGCGATCAGAAAACTGAGTATACAGCCTTGGGACTTTCCCCGGACGGCGGACTTCTTGTCAGGGATGCTGATGGAGCTGTGCGCGATATAATATCAGGGGAAGTATCCGTCAGAGGTATATATGGATATGTCTGATATATGATCAAGTATCATATGTATGAATGAAGTTCACACCTGTTTTTAATGACAAGCTGCGGATCAGGTATTGGAGATAAACATTCATTTGCATGTCGGTAAATGCGGTTTAATAATATTAATAAATGGCAGGCATGATTCAAAAAAACTAGAAATATAGACCTTTATGGTTTATAATCGGCAGTGGATATATAACATAATTTAGAAAATTCAAAGATGGAGGACATAAAACATGGAAAAGATTCAGATGACCACACCACTTGTAGAGATGGATGGAGATGAGATGACCAGAATTCTCTGGCAGTATATCAAGGATGAGCTTATCTATCCATTTATCGATCTCAAGTCAGAGTACTATGACCTTGGACTTGTACATAGAAACGAGACAGATGACAAGGTAACATTTGACTCAGCATATGCAACACAGAAGTATGGTGTAGCTGTAAAGTGCGCAACCATCACACCTAATGCAGCAAGAGTTAAGGAGTACAATCTCAAGGAGATGTGGAAGAGTCCTAACGGAACTATCAGAGCAATTCTTGATGGTACAGTGTTCAGAGCACCTATCGTTGTAAAGGGAATCGAGCCATGTGTTAAAAACTGGAAGAAACCTATCACTATCGCAAGACATGCATACGGCGATGTATATAAGAGCGTGGAGATAGACGTTCCGGGGCCTGGAACAGCAGAGCTTGTATTTACAGGTGATGACGGACAGGTTATAAAGGAGACTATCCATAAGTTTGACGGACCTGGTGTTCTTCAGGGACAGCACAACGTGGACAAGTCGATCGCAAGCTTTGCAAGAAGCTGTTTCAAGTATGCGCTTGATACAAAGCAGACTCTGTGGTTTGCGACAAAGGATACCATATCAAAGAAGTATGACCACACATTCAAGGATATCTTCCAGGAGATATTTGATGCAGAGTATAAGGAGCAGTTCGATGCAGCAGGTATCGAGTACTTCTACACACTTATAGATGATGCGGTTGCCCGTGTTATGAAGAGTGAAGGCGGTTACATCTGGGCATGCAAGAATTATGATGGAGATGTAATGAGTGACATGATTTCATCAGCATTTGGTTCACTTGCCATGATGACATCAGTTCTCGTATCTCCTGATGGAAAGTATGAGTACGAGGCTGCTCATGGAACAGTTATGAGACATTACTACAAGCATCTTGCAGGTGAGGAGACATCGACAAACTCAGTTGCAACTATATTCGCATGGTCAGGAGCACTCAGAAAGCGTGGAGAACTTGACGGAATCCAGGCACTTCAGGATTTCGCTGATAAGCTTGAGGCGGCAACCATCAAGACTATCGAGGATGGCAAGATGACAAAGGATCTGGCTCTTATAACAACACTTGAGAATCCAACAGTCCTCAACAGTGAGAACTTTATCAAGGCTATCAGAGAGACACTTGAGAGTATGCTCTAAGAATGAAAATGTGTAACGAGCTGATTACAGGCGTTGCTTTTAACAGGATATCACCTTTATTCATACAAATGGATAAAGGTGATATTTTTTATGTCATTGTGTAAAATGAGGCATTGGGTTAAAATAGCTTATATAGTATGCCTAAAGCAGTATGTCTATAGTAGTTGGGCTATCGGAGTTCAGCGTATAAGATAATGAGGAGTTGTATTTATGAGAATTGAGCATGTTGCCATGTATGTGAATGACCTTGAAGGGGCGAAGAGTTTTTTTGAGAGATATCTGGGGGCAGCAGCAAACGATGGATATCACAATGTGAAGACGGACTTCCGCTCATACTTTCTCACATTTGATGATGGTGCAAGACTTGAGATAATGAACAGACCTGAAATGGATGATCCTGAAAAAACGATTAACAGAACAGGATTGATACATATAGCGTTCAGCGTGGGCAGCAAAGAAAAGGTGGATGAACTTACCAGGCTGCTCGAGTCTGATGGCTACGAGGTGATAAGCGGACCAAGGACGACAGGTGATGGCTATTACGAGAGCTGTGTGACCTGCATAGAGGGAAATCAGATAGAGTTTACGGTATAGAATGCTATTATAAATCGGCTGGAGATCATAGTATAGAAAGTCATTATAAATCAGCTGGAAACCATGGTATAGTGTTAAAAACCATAGTATTAAAAATGCAGTAGATAGATAAAAAACATAGTATTTGGGAATTCAAACAGAGATTTCAGTATAGGAGGTATAAGACAATGGACAATCAGGTATTAGAGGTAATAAGGAAGAGAAGTTCGGCTAGAGCGTATAGTGATGAAGAGGTTACAAATGAGCAGCTTGAGAAAATTATTACGGCTGGACTTCAGGGACCTACAGGTATGAATAAGAAAGAGATACATTTTACAGTCGTCAAGGGTGATGCGCCAATTCTGGAGGAGCTTGATGCGGAAAAGAGGGCACTTCGCGGACAGGATAAGCAGCCACACAATTTCTACTATGAGGCTCCTGTTCTGATATTCCTGAGCGCAGAGGATGATTACAGATGGAGTAAGGTGGATTCAGGGATTGCGGTTCAGAATATGGCTATAGCGGCAGAGAGTATGGGACTTGGAAATCTGATAATCGGCTGCGTGTATGATGCACTTAACGGGGAAAAGAAAGCATATTTTGACAAGGCGCTTGCAATACCAGAAGGGTATTCGTTCCAGATAGCACTTGCAGTTGGACATAAGACCGATAACAAGATACCTCATGATTACGATGTTGCAGCGCAGGTAAGTTATCTGTAGTTTGTCATAAAAGGCCATTCACTAGGTGACAGGGCATAATGAAAATGTTATCGTGCATGGCGTGTTGACATATTATATTATGAATTGTAGGAGATGAGATAAGAAAAATATACAGGGAGGATATAGCATATGGGGAAGCTTGTGATGGGGTATTGGGACTGCCCTTATTGTAGTACGAAACATATAGAAGGTACGAAACGGGAGTGCCCGTCCTGCGGAAAGCCGAGAGGACAGGAAGTTAAGTTCTATATGGATGGAGTGCGGTATTTGTCCGCGGAGGAGAGCCAGACAAAGGGGAAAGGTGCCGACTGGTTGTGTGATCATTGTTGCAATTACAATTCTGCTCTTAACACACGGTGCAGCAGCTGTGGTGCTGAACGGGATTCACAGGATAAGGCTTATTTTGATGTCAGAAAAGAACAGGATGCAAAGAATGCCAGGAGTGTATCTGGAACAGGAACAGTTGCCGGAGGACAAAACAGCGGGCAGGGTGGCCGCAAACGGGGGCGCTCATTTGGAGCATGGAAGATAGTGCTGATTGGCATGCTGGTGATAGCGGCGATAATTGGACTTACGGCGATCATAGCCATGCCGAAGAAGAGAACAGTTACAGTCAAGGATATGTCGTGGAAGACTAGTGTTGATGTGGAGAAATATCTTCTATGTGATGAAGATGACTGGGAACTTCCCGAGGGCGCTACGCTAAAGACCACGAAACAGGAGGTACACCATACTGAACAGGAATATGTGGGTGAGCGCGAGGAGACCTATGATTCATATGAAGTGATAGGTTCCCATGTGGAGTACAGTTACGAGGACAATGGAGATGGAACGTTCTCTGAGGTGGCAAATGATGTGGATGATTACGGATATGTGACGAGAACGAGGTCTGTTCCTGTATACAGGGATAAGCCGATATATCAAACGAAGTATTACTATACGATATGGCGGTGGAAGTACGACAGGACGGAGACTGCGGAGGGCGGTGGAAAGACACCGGAATATCCTGAGCCTAAGCTCACAGATAAGGAGAGACTAGGGGAAAAATCAGTTGAGTATGAAGTTACATGTGACGTGAAGAATAAAGAAAAGACATATAAAGTTGAAAAGTCTATATATGACAAACTTGATATTGGAGAGACATATAATGTCAAGGCTGACTCTGAGGAGATAGTGAGTATCATAGAGTAAAGATTTGAGAATGCGGAGGCGGACGAAAGTGACAGGGCAGCAGACGACTGGTCGGTGGCAACTTCAAAATATGTGGATAGAAAAGATCATAGGAGAGAATGTGGCTGATCATGAAAGACCATTTTAATATAGCTGTCATAATATAAGTGTAAGCGGTAGGTCGAAGAAATATGAATGAATATTATCCCCGGACAGATAAGACATAATATAGCTCACTGTATTGAGCAAAATGTCGAATCTGTCCGGTTTTTTTTCTATTATAATGAATATGATAGATGTCTGTCGAATACTATGTATTTGAAACGAAAAAGTTAAGGCGGACATTGAATGAGAGGGAACCTTGATAGGAAAATTGGTTTTCGTACCATACAGCTCATGGCAGCTGCAGTTTCAGTGATTTTAGTACTTTGCGTGACGACTGGAATTATAGGAACATTTGCGAAGGCTGATGATGAAAGTTATGTACTGCAGGACAGATCAATCGCAGAACTTATGGGGGATTTTGGCGTGATATGCTTTGATACCCTGAATGCGCAGACACATTTGCACAGCAACTTTATAACAAAAACTCTAAATGCAAATTCCAACTCGGGACTCAGAAATTCATACGGGGTGCATGAGGAGTTCTATTTTGAGAATGCTGAGAAGATGAATGGCTGCGTGTCGGATATGGATACTGATACGCTGTATACAGGTGCAGACATTAGAAGGGCAGAGGATGGCAGCATTTATATAATTATGAACAGTGGAGCTGAGGTAAAGCTTGACAGACCTGCAAATGCCAAGACTGACGTGGAGCTTGCTGAGGAGGGAGAATACTCGAAGTTTGCCGACATGCCGGACATACAGAGAAGATTTATTGAATACAGTCTGGAACTTAGATCACATGCTGATACAGATGGGACTGTGGATATAGATATGGATGGAGATATAAATAACAGACGAATTGCGGTAAAAGGCGATGGTATGCATGTTGTGTCGCTGGACTATAACAAACTGTCGGCAAATACCAATCCGATTTATTTTGAGTTCCCAGATTATGATGGCGATACCGTCCTGCTCATGAATATTGATCTGAGCGGTGCGCAGAATGTTGTGTTCGGTGATATGATACTTGGCAGCAAAAAAGATGCGAAGGCAAATGACAATGGAAACTATTTTAATGCCTACAACAAGATGTATTTTAACTTTTACGACAGTTCGGCGGCAGATGGACAGTTCAGCGGCAGTATTACATTTGCAGGAAGAGGATTTGGAACTGTGCTGGCACCAAAAGCATCAGTAAATCTCGGGCATAACTGGGATGGATGCATTGTTAGTGATATATTCTCAAACAGCGGAGAGTTCCACAGAGTGCCGGGAACTGATTTTCCAAAAGAAGAACCGACAACTGAGAGTACGACGACGGAAGATACGACAACAGAGGATACAACGACGGAAGATACGACAACAGATGATACAACGACGGAAGATACGACAACAGAGGATACGACAACAGAGGGTACAACGACGGAGGATACGACAACAGAGAACACGACGACGGAAGACACAACGACGGAAGATACAACGACCGAAGACACAACCACGGAGAACACGACGACGGAAAACACAACCACGGAAGACACAACCACGGAAGATACAACGACCGAAGATACAACCACGGAAGACTCGACGACCGAAGATACAACGACCGAGGATACGACAACAGAAGATACGACCACGGAAGACACGACAACAGAGAACACGACGACAGAAGATACGACCACGGAAGATACTACGATAGAAACCACAACGGGTATAACCACGGAGTTGACAACAACGGAACATACCACATGGAGCACAACAAAGACAATGACACGTAGCACTCAACCAGGAAGACATCCCGATACCGGTGACAGACTTCCCTTAAAGGAGATAGCTGGTGTGATAGCACTTGCACTTATGGGAAGTGCGGGGATAGTGATATATAAAAAATTAAGAAAATAGACATATACCATTGAAAATGACATATAGCTTTGCTAAAATACAGCAAAAGCATATATTCTTGTATTCAATCAGCATCGGCTGCATCTAAGAATCTTTAGTCAAATGCTGGTACAGATTCACTTAAAGTCTTTCATCATATGGTGACTGCTGTGAAGAACGATGGAGAGGTAGGTCTTGCGTATATGAAGAGTGTTGAGATAGAAAAAAGAATACGTGAAGAAGGAAGAGAAGAAGGAAGAGAAGAAGGACACAGGGATGGGGTACTTATTGGGCGTATCCAGGAGATAGTAAGACTAAGTAGAAGATTCAATAAAAGCGATGAAGAAATAATACAGATACTGCTGGAAGAGACAGGGCTTGGAGAAGACCAGGCAAGAGATGCACTTAAAAAGTACAGGTAGGTTATGTGAATCGTAAAATTATAGCAGATCTTTAGCACCGTCATGTATATAGTAATATGTTACATGGCGGTGTTTCTGTATAGATGGTTAAAACTGCTCTCAGTATTGCATAATATGTTCGGATGTGATATATTTTAAAGGAATTTTGTGGTACAAAATACCATGGCAAGAGAATGTGTTTACATTATTTGACACAGAATAATAAGAAGGCACATTCTTTATTTTTGCTCATTAAAGATAGGAGAACAAGAACATGACGATAACTGATGAGACAATTGATTATGTTGGAATCCTTGCAAAGCTTGAGCTCTCCCCGGAGGAGAAGGAGCAGGCAAAGAAGGATATGTCAGACATGCTTGATTATGTCAGCAAACTGAATGAACTTAATACAGATGGAGTGGAGGCTATGAGCCATACATTCCCATACAATAATGTGTTCCGCGAAGACGTAGTCACAAATGACGACGACAGAGAGAACATGCTGAAGAATGCACCGGAGCAGAAAGACGGATGCTACAAGGTGCCAAAGACATTTGACTAGGAGGTAGGCTGAAGTGAATTTAATGGGTATGACAGCTGTAGAGCTGGGAAAAGCTATTAAAGACGGACAGGTAAGCGTTGTTCAGGCGACACAGGCTTGTCTTGACAGCATAGAGGCTTGTGAGAAAGATTACAACAGTTTTGTCACGGTTGACCGTGAGGGAGCACTTGCCCAGGCCGAGGAAGTGCAGAAGAAGATAGATGCGGGAGAGCTTGACGGTCCTCTTGCAGGAGTTCCGATAGCAATAAAGGATAATATGTGTCAGGAGGGTGTGCAGACAAGCTGTTCATCAAAGATCTTGTCAAATTTTGTCCCAACATATACTGCTGAGGCTGTTGTAAAGCTTCAGGAGGCAGGGGCAGTCATAGTTGGACATACTAACATGGACGAGTTTGCCATGGGAAGTACAACGGAGACATCGTACTTTGGAGAGACAAGAAATCCATGGGATATAAACAGGGTTCCGGGCGGTTCATCAGGTGGTTCAGCGGCAGCAGTTGCCGGTGAGGAGGTTCCATGTGCCCTGGGGTCAGACACAGGTGGTTCAATCAGACAGCCTGCATCATTCTGTGGTGTCACAGGAATCAAGCCAACCTATGGAAGAGTGTCAAGATACGGACTTATAGCATATGGTTCATCACTTGACCAGATCGGACCGCTTGCAAAGAATGTAGAGGATTGTGCGACGATCCTTGAGATCATATCACAGTATGACAAGAAGGATTCAACATCAGTGAACAGAGATGACAATGATTTCACAAGTGCACTTGTGGATGATGTGAAGGGACTTAAGATCGGACTTCCAAGAGATTATTTCACAGAGGGACTTGAGCCTGAGATTAAGGAAGCTGTATACGGTGTTGCTGAGGCACTCAAGGCAAAGGGCGCAATAGTTGAGGAGTTTGATCTTGGAATGGTTGAGTATGCTATTCCAGCTTACTATATCATTGCATCGGCAGAGGCAAGCTCCAATCTTGAGAGATTCGACGGTGTAAAATATGGTTACAGAACTCCGGAGTACACAGATCTCCACAACATGTACAAGAAGAGCCGTTCGGAGGGATTTGGCCCTGAGGTAAAGAGAAGAATCATGCTCGGTTCATTTGTACTGAGCTCAGGTTACTATGATGCGTATTACGTAAAGGCCCTCAAGGCAAAGGCTCTCATCAAACAGGCGTATGACAAGGCGTTTGAGAAGTATGATATTATCCTCGGACCTGTTGCCCCTACAACAGCACTGAAGATGGGAGAGTCACTCTCAGATCCTATCAAGATGTATCTGGGTGATGTATATACAGTTCCTGTAAATCTTGCAGGACTTCCGGGAATATCACTTCCATGTGGAGCTGACAAGAATGGAATGCCTATAGGTGTGCAGATGGTTGGAGACGCATTTGACGAGAAGACCATTATCAGGGCTGCTTATGCATTTGAGCAGACTAGAGAGTACAAGAGACCTGCACAGGTTTCAGAAAGGGGGCTGTAAGACATGGCAAAGACATATGAGACAGTCATCGGACTTGAGGTCCATGTAGAGCTTGCGACCAAGACAAAGATATTCTGCGGCTGTAGCACAGCATTTGGAGGGGCTCCTAATACACATACATGTCCTGTATGTACAGGAATGCCGGGTTCACTTCCGGTACTTAACAAAGAGGTTGTAAATAAAGCTATTGCGGTTGGTCTTGCAACCAACTGTACGATCACACAGAACTGTAAGTTTGACAGAAAGAATTATTTCTATCCAGACAACCCACAGAATTACCAGATATCACAGCTCTACTATCCAATATGCAGGGACGGTAAGGTTGAGATAGAGGTTGACGGAGTTAAGAAATATGTGAGAATTCACGAGATACATATGGAGGAGGACGCCGGAAAACTTGTTCATGATCCATATACAGACAGTTCACTTGTGGATTTCAACCGTTCAGGTGTGCCGCTTATAGAGATAGTATCTGAGCCTGACATGAGATCTGCTGAGGATGTAATAGCATATCTTGAAAAGCTCAGGGAGACGATACAGTATCTCGGAGCTTCAGACTGTAAGCTGAACGAGGGATCCATGCGTGCTGATGTCAATCTTTCAATCAGAGAGGTTGGTTCGGAGAAGTTTGGTACACGTACAGAGACAAAGAACCTGAACTCATTCAAGGCTATCGCCAGGGCCATAGAAAATGAGAGAGAGAGACAGATCGATCTCATCGAGTCTGGGGAAAAGGTTGTCCAGGAGACAAGAAGATGGGATGATACGAAGGAGTATTCATATCCTATGAGATCCAAGGAGGATGCACAGGATTACAGATATTTCCCTGATCCTGACCTTGTACCTATCCACATCAGCGATGAGTGGCTCCAGCAGGTAAGGGATGCACAGCCTGAGTTCAGAGATGAGAAGAAGATAAGATACAAAGAGGAATATGCTATTCCTGACTATGATATAGATATCATTACAGCATCCAAGAAGCTGGCAGATCTGTTTGAGGATGCCATCGCACTTGGAGCACCTGCAAAGAAGGTTTCCAACTGGATCATGGGAGAGACCATGAGACTGATGAAGGAAAATGGCGTTGATGCAGAAGATCTGAAGTTCTCGGCAGAGAATCTTGCAAAGCTCATCAAGCTTGTTGATGACAGAGTTATCAATGGCGGCGTTGCAAAGGAAGTATTTGAAAAGATATTTGCAGAAAATATTGATCCTGAGAAGTATGTCAAGGATAACGGACTTGCAACTGTTCAGGATGACGATGCACTTAAGGAGGCATGTCAGGCAGCCATAGATAACAATCCAAAGGCTGTTGATGATTACAGAGGCGGCAAGGAGAAGGCTCTCGGAGCACTTGTCGGACAGGTTATGAAAGCTATGAAGGGTAAAGCAGATCCTGGATCTGTCAACAAGATGCTTAGGGAGATGCTGTAAATATGGAAGAAAACAGAAGAGTTAGAAAGAGGGACAGATACAAACGTCTCATAACAGTGGGCGAGGCCTGTGTACTCATCGCCGTGGAGCTGGTGCTGTTTGGACTAATGTGGTACCAGGACTATGAGGTAACGCTTACGCTTCCGTTCTGGAGAAGAGGAAACTGGGCGGTTATCGGAATGTATGGAATCATCATCATACTTTTTACCAAGCTGTATGGTGGTTACAGAGTCGGGTTCTTCAGACTGCTTGATATAGTTTACTCACAGTTGTTGGCTCTCGTGTGTGCCAATGTAGTTGGTTATCTGCAGCTCTGTATAATTTGTCGTGACTATGTAAAACCTGGACCGCTGCTGAAATTAACAGTGTTTGAGGCGGTTGTTATATTGTTATGGATATTTATTTGCAGAGTTTTGTATGCAAAGATGTATCCGCCAAGGCATCTGCTTCTTGTATATGGATATAAGACTCCTATGGAATTTATAGACAAGATAAATGCCCGCAAGGATAAGTATATAATAGAAGACAGGATACATGTAAGTGAGGGTGAACAGGCTATAAAGGAGAAGATACTTCAGTACGACGGAGTAATCATTTGTGAGACAAAGGCTTATATCAGAAATGAACTTGTGAAGTATTGTTTTGAACACTCCATCAGATCATACGTTGTACCGAAGCTCTCAGATATAATTATACTTGGAGCGGAGCCTATCCATTTGTTTGATACGCCGATCCTCTTATCACGAAATCAGGGACTTACAGGTGATGATATGATTATTAAGAGAATCATGGATGTTGTGTGTGGCGTCATTCTCCTTGTCATTGCATCTCCGTTCATGATTATATCAGCACTTGCTATATGGCTCTATGACAGGGGACCTGTATTCTACAAGCAGGACAGACTTACTTTGAACGGCAAGATCTTTAAGATTATAAAGTTCAGAAGTATGAAGATTGATTCGGAGTCACAGGGGGCCCGGCTTGCAAAGAAGGATGATGACAGAATAACACCTGTTGGAAAATGGCTTAGAAAGCTTCATCTTGATGAACTGCCACAGCTTTTTAATGTCCTTAAAGGCGATATGTCGCTTGTTGGACCGAGACCTGAGAGACCTGAGATCGCTAAGCTTTATAAGAAGACCTTCCCAGAGTTTGATTACAGACTCAAGATGAAGGCAGGACTTACAGGATATGCACAGGTATATGGAAAATATAATACTACACCTAGAGACAAGGTGAAGCTGGATCTTACTTATTATGAGCAGTATTCAATATGGCTTGATATCAAACTGATGCTGCTTACTGTAAAGATCATGTTCCAGAAGGAGACGTCAGAGGGTGTGGCATCCAACATGACTACAGCTCTCAGAGATGGAGAGAAACTTCAGATTCCTGCTCCGGTAAATGTGAAACCGGAGGGCCTTGATGAGTCAGAGGATGCGTTCTATGATTTGAAGAAGAGTACGCATATTTCAGATGTGAGTGCAGAGACAGATACCATTGGTAAATAGAATATATATGGGTGAAGTGTATGATAAGTGATACTGTTTCAGTGGTTGTGCCTGCTTACAATTGCAGCGGCACAATAAAGAGTTCTGTGGATTCGGTCCTGGCTCAGAGTATTCCAACCAAAGTTATAGTTGTGGACGACTGCTCTTCGGATAATACACTGGAGGTACTTTCCTGTTATACGGGGGATCCAAGAGTCAATATTGTCAGAAATGAAAGCAACTTAGGAGTGGCAGCGTCACGCAACAAAGGTGTCGCAATGGCAGAAAGCAAGTACGTTGCGTTTATTGATTCTGATGATATGTGGCTCCCAGATAAATTGGAGAAGCAGTTGGAACTTGTAAAAAGAACAGGCGCAGTGCTGTGTTCAACTGCCAGAGAATTGATAAGCGAAGATGGTAAAAGAACGGGCAGAATCATAGAAGTCCCGGAGCGGGTAACATACAGTAAACTGCTCCGGGGAAATGTGATAAACTGTTCATCTGTACTTATAGACAGGGAAGTGGCACTGAAATATCCGATGGGCAATGATGATATACATGAGGATTATATATGTTGGCTTCAGATACTTCGTGATTATGCTTTTGCTGTTGCAGTAAATGAACCCCTTTTGCTATACAGACAGATGAAACACAGCAAGTCGGGATCCAAACTGTCATCTGCAAAAAAAACATTTGCGGTTTACAGGAAAGTTGGGTACGGTTTTTTTAGAAGCTGTATTTACTTTATATGTTATGCAGTAAATGGTGTTATAAAATATCTGTTGTGATCAGGAGATACGGTAATGGACGATGAAAATAAGAAGAGAGGACCAGGGCGTCCAACGGACAAGAGAAAGGATACAGTTCTCAGGCTGAGAATAGATGCAGATACCCATAAAAAATTAGGTGACTGCGCAGTGAGAAAGAAGGTATCTATGTCAGAACTTGTACGAGAAGCTATAGAAGATATAGTCAGACGAGAAAAAGAAGAGATAAATTGACTGGTATAAAAAAGCATCAATGGTATCGATCACAGATGATACCGTTGATGCTTTTTGTTGTGGAAACTACAATGTGTAGCCGTTCTTTTTTAGAAGCTCTCTTGCAGAATCTATTGAATCGTTACCTGTTGCATTTTTAATAGGGGCAAATTCTTTTTCTCTGTCAACCTCAAAAGGAAGACATGTTCCCATGAATGCAATCATATCGAGAGCAAGTGTTTCAAATTTGTAGCCGTTTGGTTCGGCAGGCTTTATTATATCGCCATTTTCATCTACATAAGGAATGGCTTTTTTTACAATGTGGAGAGGCATGCTCTCGTTCATGATTTTCATAAGTCTGTCAACAGGAAAGATGTAGTTGAGAGTTACGCCGTAATTATATGCGTAGTCACCGTTCTCATCGCGTTCATCACGCATCTCTTCAGTCAGTTCATAGTACTCAACGATGTATGGCTTGCCGTGGTTGGTACAGAGAACACCTACTTTCTCATCTGGATAAGCTTTTTTTACAACTTTTCCGCCTGACAGGAAGCCTTCGGTTATGACAGCACCTAAAAATACCGGGTCAGCAATCCTCTGAAGAACGTTGTCAACGGAAAATACATTGATATATTTGATGTTGTGCTTGTTGATGGTCTCAAGGTGTCCTGCCTTGCAGAGAGAAGAGAACCATCCACCGTTTCCATTTGGAGACATAGCTATGCGGCCCTTTTCCTCAAGATAAATTTTCCCATTGAAGTCTACAGATGGAACCATCTCCTGTTTGAAGAAATGAATGTGTTCAGGATCGTAGCCGAAGTAATCGTGCTCTTTGAAAAATGCAGTTGTATCATCGTGGTTCTTCTCATTCGTCATGATGAAGAAGTGAATCCAAGTGTCTGCAAGTTTTACGATGTCCATGGTATGCTCGATGAGAAGCTGGAAGATATACATATCTTTCGTAACACCTACATTAAATGTTCCCTTTGGCCCATTAAATCCAAGACGTGTGCCCTGGCCACCTGCGAGAAGAACAAGAGCAAGCTCGCCGTTTTTTATAGAGGTGAGACCTGCGTTTAAATATGTGTCGTGCTTTTCGTTTATAGTGTCCATCTGAAGGGCGGCAACAGGTGCAATGTCTGAATCTTTGACTGAGTTGTCTTTGTCGATCATATCGATGAGAGAAAAATCAATCTCTTCGATCTGTGAAAGCAGTGCAGCTTTGTCTGACTCGCTTAAAGTGTTATAGTATCTGAGTAAATGAAGCTGGTTTTTCTCTTCCAGCAGTTTGTATGCGCTTTCGTAGTTCATAAATTTCTCCTTAATAAATGTGTAGTGTCTGAAATTCTCTCTCCGTGTAACAAAATCAGTGATACTTTTTCTTGATAGCGATAGTATCTGTGAAAACCTTCCATATGTCTTTGAACTTGATCCTGCGGCCATTGGAATCGTCTCTGCTGTAGTTGAGCACGATAGGAGCCTCTGATATAGTATAGCCCTGCCTGTGTGCTGCAACGAGAATCTCGATATCAAATGCGTAGCCTGATACAGACAGATTCTCAGCAATAGGTTTGATGACCTCAGATCTGAACAGCTTGATTCCTGTCTGTGTGTCATGGATACCAAGATGGAAAAGCATCTTGAGCATGACATAGTAGCTATAGCTCATGAATCTTCGTATAGGTGGATAATCCAGCTTGGATTCCGGATGAAGCTTAGAGCCGATGACTATGTCTGAGTCGGTGCTTTTCATCTGTTTCATGAACGGCTTAAGTAGTGTAGGACTGAGCTCAAGGTCTGAATCCAGAAAAGCGATATATGTTCCAGAAGCCCGTCTGATACCCATTGTTATGGCGTGTCCCTTGCCCTGGTTATCCTCATATCCCGCATCTATTATATGTGGATCTTCCCTGGCGGCTTCACAAATAAGCTGCGCTGTGGAATCGGTACTGCCGTCGTTCACCGCAATTATCTCATAGCGGTGAAGGAAAGTACTAAGTATACGGCTTGTTTCTAATAAGTTTTCTTTGATATGCTGTTCTTCATTGTAAGCTGGCATGACAACCGACAATGTTATCTTTTTTTCTGTTTCCATCTCTTTTTTACTCCTGTAACCAATATGTCCATAGTTTTGAACATAATTATCTATTAGTATACTTTTTTACAGTATAAGTGTCAAATAAATTACTACATAAATAGATGAATTAAGGTGAAATAAGATGTTTTTCAAATTAAGCTATCATAAATTTTTTTTGTGTTTTAAGGAGCAGTGTGTTACTATTTATGTAGTATCAAATCGAAAAATTAGATATAAAAGTAATGACAGGGAGGTACGAAACATGAAGAAATGCAAGAAATGCGGATGTGGTGTAGCGGATAATATAGATGTCTGTCCAAATTGCGGATCAATTGATCTTGAAAATGATTCATCACAGAGTCAGGGGAATTCGCAGCAGGGATATGACCAGCAACAGATGTATGGTCAGCAGGGATATGATCAGCAGACGTACGGTCAGCAGGGATATGGTCAGCAAGGTTACGGCCAGCAGCAGATGTACGGTCAGCAGCAGACGTACGGCCAGCAGGGGTACGGTCAGCAGCAGACGTACACGGCCAGCAGGGATATGGCCAGCAGCAGACGTACGGCCAGCAGGGATATGGCCAGCAGACGTACGGCCAGCAGGGATATGGCCAGCAGCAGACGTACGGCCAGCAGGGATATGGCCAGCAGACGTACGGTCAGCAGGGATATGGCCAGCAGCAGACGTACGGCCAGCAGGAATATGGCCAGCAGACGTACGGTCAGCAGGGATATGACCAGCAGCAGATGTACGGCCAGCAGGATTATGATCAGGCGATGGCTGAGGGACAGATTCCAGGTAATGGCGGAACTGATGTACCAGGCAAGTCCAAGAAGACACTGATAATCGTGCTTAGCTGTGTTGCGGCAGCAATTATCGTTCTGACAGTTCTCGGTATCATATTTGTCCCAGGTATAGTATCAAAATCAAAGGCAAAAAAGGCAGTGAATGAGTATGTGTCCAATATTGAAGATTTGAAAGTTGGAAAAGTTGTTGAAATGACAGCTCCAAAGGGACTGATAAAGGATGTTATGTGTGATATAGCAAAAGAAATGGATGCTGACGAGGATGACATCCGTGAACTCAGAGAAGATTTTGATGACGAATACAGCGATATGCTTGACAGCATAGATGAAGAAATTTATGATGAGGACGTTCAGATAAAATTTGACGATTTTGAGATAAAAGGTATAGAAAAGGCTGATGTAGAATCAGTTATTGAAGACTTCTATAGTGATTCAGGACTGAAACCGTCAGATATTGGTGGATATTCGGCTGATGATATCTACGAAAGCTTCGAAGAGGGAATAGAGAAGTACGGTATAGATGAGGACAGAATATATAGAATTGATGTGTCTTATGATCTTAAGATAAAGGCTGATGGTGAAAGCTATGATATGGATGCACTGAATAATCTTCTCACACAAAATAAAATAAATTATGATGTGAACAAAATAATGGATCATATGTATGTATATGAGTACGATGGTGAATATTATGTAATTCCGGGTGTTGAAGATGTACTTGCATATGCCCTTAAGTTATCTTCCAGTTATTACATGGGATGGTAATATAAGCATAAGGGGTATTGCATATTCGGTATCTGTAGACTTATAATCATCTGTATTTAGATAAAGAAAGAACAGCAGGAGTTGATGCTGTTCTTTCTTTTATATGTAGAGTTTATCTTTTATTTAAGGTGTTGTAAAAGCAAATAATATAATGTATTATAAAGCGAGGTAACGACATTTTTAGATTTTTTGATAAAGGAGCTCCAATGGATAATAAGAATAAAAAGAGCAGAATGTCCTCGGATTATGATGAGGATATGGATTGGCTCAATGACGATGACGACTACCTGGAAGATGGTGGATTGCTCGGATCGTTATTGTTCGGAGATAAGAAGAAAAAGAAGAAAAAAGCTGATGCCAGAAAGAATGTGGAAAAAACCGCCAGATCATCAAGAAAACCAGCGGAAGATACAGGTGCGGTTTCAGCGAATAGAAGAGCAGAAAGTACATCAGACAAACCGGTAAGACGAAGAAGGGTCTCTGATGACAGAACGCCAGTAAGGCTTGAGAATGAAGAGAGACGTGCGGACAGACCTGAGAGAAAAGAACGCCCGGTTAGAAAACCGGCAGAATCTGTTGGAACGGCAGGGGAGTATGATGAGTATTATCATGAGGACAGCCGGGCCAGAAGGGCGAAGAATGCATCGAGAAACAGAATACAGGAGGCTGAGAAGAAGGCCAGACGTCAGATAAGAAATGATGCACCGGAGAGCGGCAGCTCGTCAGTGGACAATCTATTGAAAGAGGTGAATAATCTCGAGGCCAACAGCAGAAGCAGGCATGAAGAACTCAGAAGAGAGGCCTGGGAGCGCACACAGCGCAATGTTGCCAAGGCAAAGGCTGAGGTTGAACGGCTTGAGTTTGAGCGTGAGCAGAACGAGAAAGAAGAGGCAAGAAAGCTCAGAGTTCGGCAGGAGATGCAGAGACGGCAGGAAGCTGACAAAATACGACAGGCGAAGAAGGCTGATGAAGACAGTGTACAGAATGTGGGAACGGCTGACAAGGAAGTGGAGATCCCAGAAGCAGACGTTCAGGAGACCAACTCTGTAGAAAAAAGCATCAACAATGCAGAGAATACTGTTCCAGATATTGTAGCTGACATTCAACCTGAAGAGACAGTAACGGAAGAGGTCCCAGAGGCATCACCGGCAGGTCAGGACGATACATATGATGTATCAGATGATATAGAAGATGATGACAACACAGATCCTGCTGCAAAAAGATCGGACATGCTGGATATGGACGAGCTTGATAGGATTGAGAAGGATATAGATGAGGATAAACTCAGTTATTCAGAGTCAGATACAGCGGATCTTGGACTTGGTGAGATAGGAAAGGCTCTTGGATTTGATGCTGTGGATCTTGAAGATGACGAGGAAGAGCCTGAGGATGATACAGAATCAGACAGTGAGAAGTTCTTCAGAGAGAATCTCCTTGACGAGTCAGATCCTAAGGTTGTTAATCCAGAGAGAAAGAAACTGAACATAAGCACGAAGGTGTGGGCTATAGCATTCTTCGTCCTTCTGGCTATGTTTATACTTATCTGCGTAATCTACGTGAAGAATTATGCAAGGATGAAGTATAACGAGATGGATATAAATGAGATCAGTGAAGATCAGCTCCTGACCAACACCGGAGTAAAGGATGCGACAAGCGGTTATAGGACAATAGCGCTGTATGGAGTTGATTCCAGAGATCAGAATCTTGGTTCTGGAACAAACAGTGATAGTATAATTATTGCAAGCATTAACGAGGGTACACAGGAGATAAAGCTTGTATCTGTATACAGAGATACACTTATGGAGATTGCAAGCGGTTCTATGGATGTGAGCCAGAAGGTAAATTATGCATATCAGGTTGGCGGTCCTGTGACAGCCATCAATACGCTGAATACGAATCTGGATTTAAATATAACAGATTATGTTGCGGTTGATTTCAATGCGATGGCAAGTATCATCGATGCTGTTGGTGGTGTTGATGTGAATATCCTTGATGATGAAGTCAACAATTTCAATAAGAATCTTGCTGAACAGATAAGTCTGTCAGGTGCATATTCATCAGGAATCACAGAGGCTGGGCAGTATACTCTTGATGGTCAGCAGGCGGTGGCGTACTCAAGAATAAGATCAACGGGCAAGGGTGATATAACGAGAACAGAGAGACAGAGAATAGTCCTCATGAAGGTTATAGATAAACTGCTTAAAGCGGATGCAGGTTCGCTCGACTCATTTGTGGACGTATCATTTAAGTGCATATCAACAAGCCTTAACAAGGATGATATACACAATCTTGTAAAGAGTGTGGCCAAGTATAAAGTTGTAGATACTGCAGGATTCCCGTTTGCATATGAGACAGCGGATTTAACAGACAAGGGCAACTGTATAGTTGCTGCTGATATGGCGGCGAATGTACAGGCACTCCATGAATATCTGTACGGCACTAAGAACTACAGGGTTTCATCAGAGGCAGCAGCAATCAATTCAAGCCTTGCAGAAGAATCAGGTGTGCAGGCACAGAAAGTCATAGTAAGTACAGAGAACCCTGGCAATGGCATAAAGGATGACGGTGAGGATGGCGATCTGAGGACCATCAAGGAACCACCAAAGGGTATGATAGTAGAAGAGTAATCAATAATAATTCAATATGATATGGCCTAAGGCGGCTGTGAAAGATATTAAATGGTCTTTCACAGCCGCCTTTTTGCATTAAAATAGTACCAAAAAATAAAATATATCACACACAATAACTTGAAATGTATATACAATAGCAATAAAAAAATACAATTCAAAAACAGTCAGACAATTCTCCTAAAAAAGTTGTTTACAAACAGAGAGAATGGTAGTAATATATCAAAAACGATAAAACACTTGAGAAAAATATAAAAATAAGAATATTTACTTGAGAAACTAAAGTAAAAAACAAATTATCGTTGAGAATGACAAAAACATGGAAAGGACGGAACAGGACATGATTGAGAATAAGAGAGCAGAGAATACCGGATTATACGACCCAAGCTTTGAGCACGATAACTGTGGTATCGGTGCCGTTGTCAATATCAAGGGTATAAAGACACATGACACAGTGAACAATGCTCTCAAGATTGTTGAGAATCTTGAGCACAGAGCAGGAAAGGACGCAGAGGGCAAGACCGGAGACGGTGTAGGTATACTCCTTCAGATATCACATAAGTTCTTCACCAAGGCTGTATCGGAACTAGGATATGACCTTGGAAAGGAAGGCGACTATGGAATAGGAATGTTCTTCTTTCCACAGAAAGAGCTGCCTCGCAAGCAGGCTATGAAGATGTTCGAGGTCATAGTAGAGAAGGAAGGCCTTGAGTTCATCTGCTGGAGAGAGGTTCCAACAACTCCTGGTATCCTTGGCAAAAAGGCTCTTGATGTAATGCCGTGTATCATGCAGGCGTTCATCAGAAGACCTGAGACAGTGAAGGCCGGAATGGATTTCGACAGGAAGCTCTACTTCGTCAGACGAATATTTGAGGAGAGCAATGATGACACGTATGTTCCATCACTTTCAAGCAAGACTATAGTATATAAAGGAATGTTCCTTGTCGGTGAACTCAGAAAGTTCTACAACGATCTTCAGGATCCTGACTATGAGTCAGCCATAGGACTTGTTCATTCAAGATTCTCAACGAACACAACGCCATCATGGCTCAGAGCTCATCCATACAGATACCTGTGCCACAACGGTGAGATCAATACAATAAGGGGAAATGAGGACAAGATGATCGCCCGCGAGGAGACCATGGAGTCGACCATCATGCAGGATGAGATGTACAAGGTTATGCCTGTTCTTGATCCGGATGGATCGGATTCAGCAAGGCTTGACAACTGCCTTGAGTTCCTGGTACTGAACGGCATACCACTTCCTATGGCGGTCATGATCACCATCCCTGAGCCATGGGAGAACGACAGAGCCATGAGTCAGGAGAAGAAGGACTTCTATCAGTATTATGCAACTATGATGGAGCCTTGGGATGGTCCTGCTTCTATATTATTTACAGACGGTGAGCTCATGGGCGCAGTCCTTGACAGAAACGGACTGAGACCATCGAGATACTATATAACAGATGACGACTACCTTGTACTTTCATCAGAGGTTGGAGTCCTTGACGTGGATCCATCGAGGATCGTAAAGAAGGATCGTCTCAGACCGGGCAAGATGCTTCTTGTAGATACCGTGAACGGACGTCTCATATCAGATGAGGAGATCAAAGAGAAGTATGCGCTTGCCAAGCCATATGGTGAGTGGGTAGACAGCAATCTTGTTCATCTCGCTGATCTGAAGATCCCGAACATCAGAGTTCAGGAGTACACAGATGAGGAGAGGGCAAGACTTCAGAAAGCATTTGGCTACACCTACGAGGATTTCAAGAACACCATATATCCTATGGCAGAGAAAGGTGCGGAGGCCATCAGTGCCATGGGTACTGACACACCGCTGGCAGTCCTTTCGAACAGCCACAAGCCACTGTTCAACTTCTTCAAGCAGTTATTTGCACAGGTTACAAATCCTCCTATCGATGCGATCAGAGAGGAAGTTGTCACATCCACATCGGTATATCTCGGAAAGGATGGTAACATCCTTGAGGAGAAGCCGGAGAACTGCCATGTGCTGAAGATCAACCATCCAATATTGACAAATACAGATCTTCTGAAGATCAAGAATATGAATGTACCTGGACTTAAGGTTGCGACACTTCCTATTCTTTATTATAAGAACACATCCATGGAGAAGGCTCTGGACAGACTCTTCATCGAGGCTGATAAGCTCTACAGGGACGGTGTAAATATACTCATTCTCTCAGACAGGGGCGTGGACGAGAACCATGTGGCAATCCCATCACTTCTTGCAGTGTCAGCTATGCAGAAGCATCTGGTACGTACAAAGAAGAGAACAGCGGTTGCGATCATCCTTGAGAGTGCTGATCCAAGAAATGTTCATCACTTTGCAACACTTCTCGGATACGGTGCATGTGCAGTTAATCCATATCTTGCAATAGAGACGATCAAGCAGATGGTAGATTCACATCTGCTGAACAAGGATTTCAATGCGGCTGTCGATGATTACAACAGTGCAATATGTCACGGAATAGTAAAGATCGCATCCAAGATGGGTGTATCAACTATACAGTCATACATGGGTTCACAGATATTTGAGTGTATCGGTCTTTCAAAGGACGTTGTGGACAGATACTTTACAAATACAGTAAGCCGTGTAGGTGGTTCTGGTATAAAAGAGCTTGAGAAGACCGTTGATGATCTCCATTCATCAGCATTTGATCCGCTTGGACTCAACACAAACCTTGCCCTCACAAGCATCGGTGCACACAAGTTCAGAAGCGGCAAGGAGGAGCACCTGTACAATCCTGTTACTATACATCTTCTTCAGGAGGCTACAAGGCGCGGCGACTACAAGATGTTTAAGCAGTACACAGCAGCGCTCCATGACGAGCAGAAGCCATTCCACCTGAGAGGCCTTATGGACTTCAAGTTTGCTGATAAGCCGATTCCACTTGATGAGGTTGAGCCTGCAAGTGAGATCGTGAAGAGATTCAAGACAGGTGCCATGAGTTACGGAAGTATATCACAGGAGGCACATGAGTGTATGGCCATCGCTATGAATGAGCTGGGCGGCAAGTCCAATTCAGGAGAGGGCGGTGAGTCGATAGAGAGACTTACGATCGGAAAGGATGGCAAGAATAGATGCTCAGCCATCAAGCAGGTTGCATCAGGAAGATTTGGTGTCACATCGAGATATCTTGTGAGTGCCAAGGAGATACAGATCAAGATGGCACAGGGAGCAAAGCCTGGCGAGGGCGGACATCTTCCTGGCGGAAAGGTATATCCATGGATCGCAAAGACAAGACTTTCAACACCGGGTGTAAGCCTTATCTCCCCACCACCACACCACGATATCTATTCGATAGAGGATCTTGCACAGCTCATCTACGACTGCAAGAACGCAAACCGTGATGCGAGAATATCAGTAAAACTTGTGTCCGAGGCCGGTGTTGGTACAGTAGCTGCCGGTGTTGCAAAGGCTGGAGCACAGGTCATCCTGATCTCAGGTTATGACGGTGGAACAGGTGCAGCACCTAACAACTCAATTCACTATGCAGGACTTCCTTGGGAGCTCGGACTTGCAGAGACACATCAGACACTTATCATGAATGATCTCAGAAACAAGGTTATCCTTGAGGCAGACGGTAAGCTGATGACAGGCCGTGACGTTGCTATAGCTGCAATGCTCGGCGCAGAGGAATTTGGATTTGCAACAGCGCCGCTTGTAACTATGGGATGTGTCATGATGAGAGTATGTAACCTTGACACATGTCCTGTCGGTATAGCAACTCAGAACCCAGAACTCAGAAAGAGATTCAGAGGAAAGCCAGAGTACGTGAAGAACTTCATGCTGTTCATAGCAGAGGAGCTTCGTGAGTACATGAGCAAGCTCGGAGTCAGAACAGTCGATGAGCTGGTTGGACGTTCAGATCTTCTGATGAGCAGCGACAGAGCTGACGAGAGAAATGTCATACTGGACAAGATAATCAACAACCCATATATAGATATGCCGCAGAACAAGGTAAAGTATCATGAGAAGAATGTATATGATTTCCAGCTTGAGAAGACCGTGGATATGACGGTTCTCATGAAGAAGCTTGGACCGGCTCTGGAGAAGAAGCAGAAGAAGAGTGTGGAGCTGGACGTAGGGAATACAGACAGGTCTGTTGGAACAATATTCGGTTCAGAGATCACTAAGAGATACGGTGAGACACTTGACGACGACACTTATATCGTCAAATGCAATGGTGCCGGAGGACAGAGCTTTGGAGCGTTTATACCAAAGGGCCTTACTTTGGAACTTGTGGGCGACAGCAACGATTACTTTGGAAAGGGACTTTCAGGAGGAAAACTTATAGTCTATCCACCTCGCTCTGTAAGCTTTAAGCATGAGGATAACATCATCATTGGAAACGTAGCACTGTACGGAGCAACAAGCGGTAAGGCGTTCATCAACGGTGTTGCAGGTGAGAGATTTGCGGTGCGTAACTCAGGTGCTGTGGCAGTTGTAGAGGGTGTCGGAGATCACGGATGCGAGTACATGACAGGCGGTAAGGTTGTGGTGCTTGGAACAACAGGCAAGAATTTTGCAGCCGGTATGAGCGGCGGTGTCGCTTATGTACTTGATATGGAGAATGACCTGTACAAGAGACTTAACAAGGAGATGATATCCATAGAGTCAGTCACTGACAAATATGAGGTAAGCGAGCTTAAGCAGCTCATCATGGATCATGTAAACTACACAAATTCAGATATAGGAAAGAAGATTCTTGACGACTTTGAGAACTATCTTCCAAAGTTCAAGAAGATCATTCCAAAGGATTACAAGAAGATGATGAACATGATCGTTGCATTTGAAGAGAAAGGCTTAAGCCGAGAGAAGGCAGCTATCGAAGCGTTCTACAAGGTTAAGAATGGAGGTAAGTAGGAATGGGAAAACCAACTGGATTTTTAGAGTATGAGAGAAAGACAAGTACAGAGCTTGCCCCAAAGGAAAGAATCAAGAACTTCAACGAATTCCATATTCCGCTTAGCCGAGAAGAGCAGAGACTTCAGGCTGCAAGATGCATGGATTGTGGCGTACCATTTTGCCAGGCGGGAATGAATATATGTGGAATGACATCCGGATGTCCACTGAACAATCTCATACCTGAGTGGAATGATATGCTGTATAACGATAATTTTGAGCACGCATTTGCAAGACTCAGCAAGACGAACTGCTTCCCTGAGTTCACAAGCCGTGTATGTCCTGCACTCTGTGAGAAGGCATGTACATGCAATCTGAATGGAGAGCCGGTGTCTGTGCGTGAGAATGAGAGGGAGATCATAGAGTATGCATTTGCCCATGATCTTGTAAATGATGAGCAGCCAAAGGTTCATTCCGGCAAAAAGGTTGCTGTCATCGGATCAGGTCCTTCAGGACTTGCGGTGGCAGATCAGCTCATAGGCCGTGGCCATGATGTGACTGTATATGAGAGAAGTGACAGGCCGGGCGGACTTCTCATGTATGGTATTCCGAATATGAAGCTTGAGAAGCAGATAATAGACAGACGAATAGATGTCATGAAGAAGCGCGGAATAAAGTTTGTACTTAACACGGAAGTTGCAACCGGAAAGGCTGCTGCAAAGACTGTATGTCCAAAAGATGACCAGATGACAGGGTACCTTAAGAATAAGAACCTCAAATATGTAAAGGCCGAGGATCTGCTTAAGGAGTACGACGCAGTAGTGCTTGCATGTGGTGCGGCAAATCCAAGAGACATCAAGGTGCCTGGAAGAGAGGCGAAGGGAATATACTTTGCAGTTGATTTCCTTAAGACAACGACCATGAGCCTTGTTAATTCAGGATTTGCAGATAAACAGTTTGTAAACTGTAAGGGTAAAAATGTTCTTGTTATCGGTGGCGGTGACACAGGAAATGACTGCGTTGGAACAGCAGTCCGTGAGGGCGCTGTAAACGTAATCCAGCTTGAGATGATGCCAAAGGCGCCAGACAGCAGGACACCTGACAATCCATGGCCGGAGTGGCCAAAGATCTGCAAGACAGATTACGGCCAGCAGGAGGCTATAGCAGTATACGGACATGATCCGAGAATCTATGAGACTACAGTCAAAGAGTTCATCAAGGACAAGGATGGAAATGTCAAGGCGGCCAAGTGCGTGAAGCTTGACTGGAAGAAGAATCCTGAGACTGGCAGGATGAGTATGACAGAAATCGAGGGCAGTGAGTACATCGTTGATTGTGATGTGGTACTTATTGCAGCTGGTTTCCTAGGATGTCAGACTTACGTAGCTGAGAGCTTTGGTGTAGAACTCAATGAAAGAACAAATGTAAAAACGGAATGCCCGAAGTCGTATGCGACAAACGTGCCAAAGGTATTTGTGGCCGGTGATATGCATAGAGGACAGTCTTTGGTAGTATGGGCTATCCGTGAAGGCCGTGAGGCAGCAAAAGCAGTAGAGGAGCTTCTGCTTGGTTATACGAACCTGCAGTGATGTAATTGTGGAACAAACGGTCAAAAATAGGGGGCGAATGATATTAACAGACCATTCGCCCCCTATTTTTGACCGTTCGCCTGTAAAAGTATACAAAATTTGTACAAATCGTGTTAATTTATAAGAGATGCATTTTATACGTAGTATAGTATGAAATTGTTTAACAATATGGGAGATAAAAGATAGATGTACAAGATAGCTATATGTGATGACGATAAAGGAGAATTGGAATATGTGGAACGTATAATAGAAAAGTCATTTGACAGAAAAAATGTACAGTCCGCTTATAAAGCATATACAAGTGCAAAAACTTTATTGGAGGACAATAAGCAGGAGCCTTTTGATCTGGTGTTTCTTGATATTGATATGCCTGGAATCAATGGAATGGAGACGGCTGAGAATATAGGAATGCAGGAAGGAAGAACTGAGATAGTATTTGTTACCAATCATGAAGAGCTGGTATACAAGGCGTATAGATTTAAAGCCATTGGGTTTATTCGTAAAAAGTATCTTGAGGAGGAGATAGATGAAATAATTGATATTTTCTTCAAAGAGATGGCTTACAGAGAACAGTATCTTGTATTTAAGGATTCAAGGACAACTTATAAAATACTGTCACAGGATATAATGTATATGCAGAGTGCTGATCATTATTTAGATGTAGTTACGCATGATAATAGATATGTAGTCAGGGATAGCATGAATAACATAGAAAAGATGTATTCTGATTGTGGCTTTATACGAATCCATGCAAGATATATAGTTAATTACAAATATATATATTCTTTAGAAAAAAATGAGGTGGTTCTGATAGATGGACGTAAATTGCCAATGAGCAGAGCTAAGGGAAGCAGCGTAAAGCAGCTGTTCCAATATTATTCAAGGAGATAAGATGAGTATATTCTGGAATGTAATAGAACTTACAGCTACCGCGTTTGAAAGTTATATCATCGTGTCGGCTATAACGGCAATATTTGGACATAGATACGCCGAAAATAAGGGGAAAATAATTGATATATTGTTTATGATGGCTGCAACAGGGTATGTGACTTTGCTTAATCATTTTTATCAGTTTGAAGGTATGCTTTCATTGACGATCTTATTGTTATATATATTGTATGCCGTGTTTTTTACCAATGGGAGGGTGATCAATCAGGTACTGACGACTGTCATGTTGTTCTCATTGGTGATTTTGATAAATGTGTCAGTGACGATGTGTATGTCTATGGTACTTGGAATTCGGGATACGGTGATTTTTACTGATAGTGATGGAGCAAGATTGTTTGCTTTGTTCCTCACAAAGATCATATATTTTGCTGTTACAAGAATGATCGTACATATGTATAAAAAAGATTTTATTGAACTTGCGACCAATGAGACTGTGCTTATGGTTGCCATGTTTGGATTGTTATTTGTTATTTGTACAGTGCTTATAAGACTGCAGATGAGATATCCGGAGATAAAAGATTCTGTGTTTGGGGCTGTACTCTGTGCACTGCTTTTATATGTTTTTGTTTATTATATGCTTGGCAAGATAGCAAGAGATAATAAGGACAGGATGCAGATAAAATTGCTTGAGACCCAGCTTTCTGAGCAGAAGAATCTGATGGAAGAGGCAGGACAGGTACATAGGGATATAAAAAAGACAGAACATGATCTAAAGCATCATTTATTCAGTGTGCTTGGTATGGTAAAGATGGGTAAGACTGAAGATGCGGAACAATATCTGGAAAATCTGCTTCATCAATACGAGTCAAGTGTATTCAGGTACATACAACTGGACAACAGCGCGATATCAAGTATATTGAACTTCAAAATAGGCAGATGTCATTCTAGCAATATAGATATGAAAACAGAGATAGAGACAGATTTTGACGGATTTTCTGAAACTGACATATGTGTTCTTCTTGCAAATGTGTTGGACAATGCGATAGAGGCAAGCGAGAAAGTATCGGTACCGAAGATTCTGGTGCATTTGTGGAATGATAAAGGGTATCTTCATATAGACGTGAGGAACAAGATAGATCAGTCGGTACTTACAGATAATAGAGAACTGGCTACTACGAAGTTGGACAAAGATAAACATGGACTTGGAATTTACTCAATATCCCAGATAGTAAACCGTTATGATGGGATGAAGGATTATTATGAAAAAGGAGGTTATTTTATAACGGATATATGGCTTAAAAGACCAGAAAAAAAGATATGAGGCAGATTGCCGTAAAATACCAAATTCGACAAAAAACATACCATACTCGACATGAAGATTGTTGGATAAGTGAATCAGTTATATAACGAGATAAGAGGTGATTAGATGATTACATCGATAGCTCGTTATGTAACTGATTTTTTATTGCGGGAAAATGTAATATGTGCAGAATATGCGGATTTGTATATATATGGGTTTGAGGTGATCCAAGCAGGCGCGGTCAACATAATGATTGTGTTATTTATGGGTTTATTATTTGATCAGCTGATAAATGGATTGATATTTTGGCTTGCATTTTGTATGTTGAGGAAATTTTGCGGCGGATATCATGCGGATACATATCTCAAATGTAATCTATTACTTGCATTAAATGTGGGGATGGTTATGGCAATTCTTGCGATGAAATGCACGGTATCTATCCTTGTAAATTGCATTGATGTCTGTTGCTATAGCCATGATGGTGGAAATAGGATGTGTAAAGTTTTCTATGAAAACTTGAAATGTAGCATCAGTTCCCACCGAAGGCGATTTTTTATGAGCTGATGTTCAATATGCATGGGAAGGAGGAGAACAAGAGGTGAAAAGAATATTGAAAAATAGTCTTATGAAGCTAGTGGCAAATGCTGGGTATGTTGTAGCAAAAAGAGCTGTTGGATCTGCATCCATCTATGGTTATCACCAGCCGAAGGAACCTAAGATTGTAGACCGTTTGGTTGAAAAAACGACTATTAAGTAAAAGAACAGTTGAGAGTTTTAAAATGGAAATTAAATTTATGAAGGAGAGATAAGTTATGAAGAAAATAGGTACAGATTTAAAGAAGAAGGTAGTTATGTTTGCGGTAGCAGGTGCTATGGCTTTTTCAGGGGCTGCAGGGGCAGCCGGTACTGCGTTTGCGAATTCTAATGGTATTGCTACATGCAATAATGAGGTAATAGGAGAGCCAAATACGAATGATACTACTTATGCACATAGCAATAACAATTCGGTGAGCTATAGTAAATTTAGATATAAGTATAATACAACAAAAGTATATATTCACCCAACCGATGGCCCGATGCTTTATTACAGAGTTCAGGGAGCTTATACTGCCGGAGGATCAGGATTAGCAAACAGATCAGAGGCATATGGAGTGCCTGTTGGTGTTCAGGCAAGTTTCACGAATTATGTTAATGAAAACCATAATATGTATGCAAGGTTAAAAATGAGACATTCAGTAACACAACCTATAGATTCTAAGGGAGTCTGGAGCCCTGATTCGACACGGAATTACACTATATACTAAAACAGCCGGATCATATGCTGTATATAATGATGATGGCAGTGTTAAAAAGCTGTCGCCGCAGAGCAAAATAGATAACAGGAGGATGTGGATAATGGCTAAGAAGAAAATGATCATATCATGTGTACTGATACTGGCACTTGTAGTTACAGGCGTGGCTGCATACTGGCTGCAGAAGAATAAAGAACCGGTGTCGGAACGTATCAGACGTAAGACGTCAGAGACAGATACAACTGAAAAAACAAAGGCTGCAGATGTGACGGACACGGAAGCCAGTTCAGACAGTGATAATGCAACAACGGAAGATTACAGAGGGAAAAGTGGTGACAACATCCTGATGATAGGCAGTGTGAAAGTTGAACTTTTATCCGCTGATGTACTAGATGGCAGGAATGAAGAGGTAAGTACGGAGACAAAGTACCCTGTAGAATATTTTAAGTCACAGTCTCTTCCGGCAGATAATGTGACAGAAGATGTAACAGACTGGGATACAATACTTGAAGTGTCTCCTGAATTTAAGGAATTCAATCAAGCTCCGTTTGGGACATATACCAGGGAAGAGACAGTGGAGAAAATGGAAAGCTTCAGTGATTTGATAGACAGCTATACTACAACAGTAGTCAGACCACAGAAAGTATATTTTATTAAGTGCCGCCTTACAAATGAGAGTTCCCGTGCCGCAACGGATACGCTGCCAATAGAGGTTACAAGTGTATCTGATACTGGGAAAATGACATACAGAGAGGATCTTAAATACTTTGATAAGCCTATATATACAGAGGGAGAAGACAGGGATCATAAGTATTTCTTTTTTAAACTTGCCGGTCATGAGAGCATGGAGTGTACGATCGGACTTGTGGTTCCACAGGAATTTGATGAAAACGATCGACACTATTATGGAGACAGTCCACTTGACGCAAGTGGAGAATCGAGTCAGTACGATCCCACAGTCCTTCCGAATTTTGTGGATATAGATGCACTTCCAAAACCCGAGGAATGAGATGGTGCGCTTACGAGCGCAAGCGAGTAACTATTAATGCGCACCATCGACCTGCCACAGAGCGTAAGCTCTGTGGCGATACCCGAGATGGTGCGCTTACGAGTGTGAGCGAGTCACTATTAATGCGCACCATCGACCTGCCACAAAGAATGTCACATTTATGACAGGTTGTTCGTTATATAAAATAGAACAGACAGTGTTCCAATGGAGGATATGAGAAAAATGAGAAAAAGAAGCAGGGTTATATATGCAATGATGTGTGCAGCTCTTATGATGTCGGGCTGCAGTAATGATAAAGGTGTAAACAGCGATGATGCCGGGAAAGCTGATATGGGTTTTGCTGTATCAGAAGCTGGTGCTGCGGATGAAAATGGAAGTCTGCTTGCACAGCAGCTGGGAATTCCCGGGAGTGTCCAGATGGATCTTCCGGCTGATGGTACAAACCTGAAGAAGATCACGCTGGATGACAAGGATGTAATTGTTCCGGACAGGGATAGAATGTACACAAAATCCTACAGGATGGGAATTTTGACAGATGAGACCCGTGAGGAGATAGTAAAATCTTTTCTTGATGAAAGCGACGGTATATATAATTACCCGGAAGAGTTATTCAATGAGAAGGATAAAGACAGGGAGTCTGTGGAGCAGTTCTTCGAAGATAACAGTGGAGAGAAGCCGGATTACAGTGGCGAATATTTTATAGGAAAGATAGATGGCGAGCCCTATGTCGTAAGATTTATGGATACATCGTGGTCGATAGATGAAGCTGTGGCGGTGTCAAGGGTATGTAAAGATGAGGTCACTGACGAGATGGCAGCAAAACAGATAAGCAGTATAACGTATTATGATTACAATCCTGATGTGCTGAAGGAGGAGAGCACAGAGCAGGAAGACGGCACAGATGAAGAGTCGGCAAACAGCTGCGGGATGAATAAGGAAGAGGCCGGAAAAAAGGCTGCTGATGACATGGCTGCATGGGGATTCAATGATGTGGTGCAGACGTCGATCACAGATATGTATAAAGCCTATGAAGGGGATCATTTTAATGTCCTGGAGTATGATAAGGATGGATACACAGTCAGGTTTGATGCGTCAGTCAATGATGTAACACTGTATCAGCCTATGACCCTGAGCATTGATACCATAGTAAATCCTGACGGAGAAGAAGGCGGCCTTATGGACACCAGCAGATATTACAGTTCAGAGAGGTCTTATTATACCCTGTCGTTCAACGAGGATGGACTTATGGACTTTTATGGATACTGGCCAATGAGATCTGATGATGATCTTCATCCGGTGGATCATCTCATCACATGGGATGAGGCTGTGGACGGACTGAAAAAGGCCATACCGGATCACTTTGCCGGTTACAAAGGGTATTCAGAAGTCAAATTTAATGATGTGAGACTTGCATACTTTAGGACGAAGACCGGAGACAAAGAGTATGAGATCATACCTGTATATGTATTTGCACAAATGGAATCATGGGCGGAAGAGGACAACGCACCAGACCAGCTTCTGATGATAGATGCCAGGGATGGAAGTGAAGTGGATGTCAGACAGGATCCTGCCCGCCAGGGAATTATGTGAGATGGTGCGCTTACGAGCGCAAGCGAGTAACTATCATGCGCACTATCGACCTGCCACAGAGTGTAAGCTCTGTGGCGATACCCGAGATGGTGCGCTTACGAGCGCAAGCGAGTAACTATCATGCGCACCATCGACCTGCCACAGAGTGTAAGCTCTGTGGCGATACCCGAGGAGGCCTGCTATGAACGCAGTTCACCTGAGGAGGTTTGATATGAAGAGGATAATTATATTTATTTCCGGAATACTTTGCATATGCGTAATCGTGTTCTGGTGTGGCAGGATATACAGTGTGAACAGTGCATATACGGATGATACAAAAAGATATGGCGCAGATGCCGTGGTGGCGGATTCTGGGCTTGAAATACGCTGCGTGGAGTCACATATATACAGCGTGGATGAATACAAGAAAAGGTTCGGAGTGGATGATGTGTATGTGCTTGATCCGGGGGACAGACTGCTGTGTGTCTGCCTAAATGTAAAAAATACAGGTTATGAAGATATGAGCTGGGATGACGTCATGGACAGAACACTTGGAGGTTTTGAGTCCGTAACGTGGGGCAGTGCTGTCTCTCCATACATGGGACAGAGCATAAATGTATTCAGAAGCAGACAGCTTGGTGCAGGTGCGGCTCAGGATATATGGTACGTGACGGCACTGTCCCGGGTGTCGTTTGGTCAAAAGACATGGGACACTATGAATAGTGAGGAGTTCTGGTATGTGCCGGCGCTTGAACCTGTTAAGATCATGATGAAGCTGAAACTTGACGACTGATACCCTATAGGGAGTAACTATAGTCTGGTCCAGGTTTCATCCGGAAAAAAGGATATATTTTATTGGGTGGTGTAAGATATGAAGATATTTGGATTTGAGATAAAGAGGGCATTTGCGAATGCCTGGTTCGTCCTGAGTGTGGCGATAGGAACAGCCATAGGAGTGGCGGACTGTCTGCTGTTTGTAAGGCAGTCCGGACTTGGGGATGACGGTGCGCTGATACAGATATGGCTTGGGACTGATTACCAGTTTGCATACAACAACCTGTTCTATGTACTGCTCCCGCTGCTTTCCTGTCTGCCGTATGCCATGACCTGTTTCTCAGATATCAGGACAGGTTATGACAGGAACATATGTGTCAGGACATCGAGGCTTAAGTATATGTCGGCAAAGGCACTGGCGGTATTCCTTTCAGGTGCAGTGGCTGTGGCGCTGCCGCTTCTCATAGACCTGTTTATCGGTGCAGGGATATACCCTGACAAAAATCCTGAAAAACTTACATTCCTCTATGCGGGGATAATAGACTGTCATATGTTCCCAAGGCTTTACCAGCTTCATCCGGTGTGGTACTGTCTGGTGTTCATACTGCTTGATGCGGTGTTCGGAGGGCTGATGTGCCTGCTGTCCATGTGCGTTGCAAGGTGGAGCGGAAGCAGATTCTCCACGGTTATGGGGCCGTTCGCCCTGTATGTGTTTATAGGTGTCCTTTTAGAGGGCGACGGAAACGGTACATGGTCAGCCCTCAAGATGGTGAACCCGCTGCAGGAGGTAGTGACTTACGGATATCAGATGGCCATTATGTATGCGGTGCTGTGCGCAGTGCCGCTGATACTGATATACATATGGCACAGAAGGAGGGATATACTGTGAGGAGGACTGATATGAACGCAAGTTCATATTCGGAATCAGGCCGACGACCTGCCACAGAGCCTGAGCTCTGTGGCGATACCCGCAGGAGGACTGCCACAGACAGGGGGGTGAAGGTGGAAAGCCTGTGCAAGAAGATAAAGGGAACGGTCATACTCGATAACGTGAACCTTAAGATGAAGCCCGGAAGGATATACGGCCTCAGGGGGCGGAACGGATGCGGTAAGACGATGATCATGAGGAGCCTGTGCGGACTTATGATACCGGACTCCGGCACTGTCACCATTGACGGAAAAGTGCTTCACAGAGACATAAAGTTTCCGGAGAGTGTGGGAGTCCTGATAGAGAATCCGTCGTTTCTTCCGCAGTATACGGGATACCGTAACCTGTCCATGCTGGCAAAGCTGACAGGAGGGATAAGTGATACCGATATAAGGACGGCGATGGAGAGGACTGGGCTTGATCCTGATGACAGCCGTACATACCGGAAGTATTCCCTTGGAATGAAGCAGAAGCTCGGAATAGCGAATGCCATCATGGGAGAACCGGATCTCATCATACTTGATGAGCCTATAAATGCCCTTGATGAGCAGACAGTAGAGAAGATACGGGATGAGCTGATGAAGCTCCGTGATAAAGATAAGATCATAGTGATCGCCTGCCATGACAGGGAGGAGCTGGAGTTTTTGTGTGACACGATATACGAGATAAAGGAAGGGATAGTTGCCGGATGCGAGGTGATAGGTGAATGAAGACACTCAGACTTCTCGCAAGGGATATGAAAGGCGGAATGCTGAAAAGATGGTATCTGCTGGCCATACCCGTGATATTTGCCACGGCAAAAGCGGGGGAACTGCATCATCTGATAAACCAGATGGCACAGATTGACATACTGTATACTGAAGGCAGTGCGGCTGATTATGTGATGTATGTGATGCAGGGAACCCCTGTGTTCAACTTCGACCCGAAGGAGTATTTCTCCATACCGATATATTGGTTTGCGTTCCAGATGGGGCTTGCATACCTGCTGGCGTACTATTCATATGATGACTTCACGGAGAACGGAAGAGTCCTTCTTATAGCATCTGGAAGCAGGAAGAGCTGGTGGACGGGCAAGTTCATCTACTGCGTGCTGTCAGTGGTGCTGTACTTTGCGGTCTGCTATCTGGCGGTATGCGCAGCGGCATGGTATTACGGTGCGGACATGAGCTTTCACATGACAAAGTCACTGGCGGCAGAGCTGTATCCTTCGGCAGTTGTGAGCCTTGGAAGCTTTGATGTG
>ULUO01090629.1_pt1 | contig 48075 bp, 33 predicted proteins | sample 1958611 | NCBI WGS metagenome assembly ULUO01 (sample SAMEA4835762, study PRJEB28245) | human gut metagenome | biome: gut microbiome; material: fecal sample | place: Denmark | collected 2008
CCATTCCGATAATATGACTCCGTCATATTGGTTCCTCCTCTAATATGTGCCGCCAACTCCTGCGCCCTTGTTGAATCCGAAGATGGCACAGCATATCAGGTCTATGATGAACAACGCCGACAATGTGATACATATAATATTCTGAACTTTTTTGCTCCTGGAATTCAGAAATTCGCTGAGTTTCGGTGCCGCTATATACACGCCAAACAGACTTCCCATGCCAAATGCAAGAAGTCCCACCAGACATATTCTTCCATTTACGTTAAGGAACTCGTTCTTGTAATCCCAATACTGTGAGTTAAAGAAGAAATCCAGTGCCCAGCTCGCTATGAATTCTATGATTCCACATACCACCATCGCCATCGCAAACAGCTTTGTCTTATTTGCCTTGAAGCGGTCAAGCAGGAATATAATAGCAACGCCACCGACTCCGTACACAGGCAGCCACGGCCCATACATGGTCCCGCGGTTTACGAGAACATGATCCATAACTATATAGAGCAAAACCTCCCATAGCCATCCTATAAAACAGAACACAAAGAAGAAGAAAATAAAGTCCCTAAGGCTGTATTCACTCTTCACCTTCATCCCCTCAGGAACCTCAACCGCCACATCCTGAAGAATATACTCAGGCTTTGTCCATACCTCAGCAACACCGGCATCCCCTGCCGTCTGATACGCAGCTTCAATCGCCTTTCTGTCATACGGCGCAGCATTGAAAGCTGTCTCAACAAAATTGTCCACTCCTATATTCTGTCTGAACCAAAAGTACATCTCCGCATCAAGCTCCATCTGAAATGGCAATGCTACCAGAAGTCCTGCAACCGGTATAGCCTTGATTATCCACACGTGGATGCATGACAGATCCGTCAGGAACATTTTCCATTTATAGCCTCTGGTCATCTCCCTTGACATATTTCTAGCATCTCTCCACTTGAGCATAGGATTTTCCGCCAGAAGAAATGGAACCATTCTATATTGGTAATACTTGTACACACCTCCGACTATCGTGAGCCACCAGAGTGCCATCACCACGTTGTAGCAGAACATGACCCACATAAGTCTTAGCACATAACGCCTGTGGAAAGGTGCAAACATTCGGTTGATCGACACCTTATCACTGTATCTACACTCCATGGCATAACGGCATTTGCCAACTATCGCAGCACTCTGTATAAAGAAATGAACTATAGCCATGATAAGTGCTGATATAAGAAGCATCACTATGACCTCACCGGGATTTCTCTTCACGTATGCCGTGTTGGCTCCTAAAAGCTTGATGATCCAGGTCTGTTTCACCGTCACCGAGTCTATCATCCGGGCAACCGTTTCAGCTTTTTGCTCCGACATATGATCAATCATCGGCAGATTCTTTACATATTCCTTGAGTATGGTCACATTGTCAGCCTCATGCTCTGTCTCCTGTCCGAGCACCTGATCTATACCCTTCACGAACTTTGTCTGTGAAGAATCATCTACCCCAAGATAAGAGAATACAAAACACACAGCAACCATGGCCATCCAGGCCAAAAGTCCCCGCTTAAATACCGTGTTCCACGCTCCCTTTCTAAACTGTTTCCTATTCCAAGTCATTGTCGTCTAATTTCTCCCTTATAAATTTTAATGCTATAATCTTATGCTTATATCCCACATTTTTAATGTCACATCACACAGGCAAACTGCGAAACTCATAACCCAAATTATGGCTTGATGGTTTCATATTGCCTGTCAAGCCATTCCACAGCCTACAGGGTTCGCAGCGCCCCTAGATAAAGTCGAATGTTGCCTGCTCATATGAAAGCTCCTGATATTCTAGTTCCTCCTGGTCTGTCTTGCTGGTGTAGTCCACCACAACCGTCTGCTGCCTTCCACCGACCATCTGCTGACCGAGAATATAGTTCACATCAAAGCGTCCGGTGATGGCAGGGGTTGCACCTCGGGCAGGTACGATGAGCTGTACATGATTGGCTGCCAGCATGGCAAATATCGGCTCCCATATGTATATATCCTTTGCCGCACCAAATGGGTTGTCGATGAATATCGTCTTGGACTGTACCGAATCCTCAGGTGCCAGTGAATACATTCCCGCAATGTAATTTATAACCGCCACAAGGAACTGTATATATATACCCTGTGACTGACCGGTGCTTCCGACCGCCTCCTCATATTTCAGGTAACGGCTCTGTTCCTTTATCCTCTCTCTCTTATAGAGATTGAGCTTTATGGCATTCATGTCAGTTACCATGACTCCAAACAGCTTCTTGAGTCCCAGACAGTCACGGATGTATTTGATTCTCTTTCTCTCATCCTCATATGCGTCTGCGCCCTTTACTATGTCGTCTATATAATCCGACATTCTCTGCTTTACAAATTCATCCTTCACATAAGGTATGGACAGATCAACCATCTTGATAACATCATCCCCCACCGTTATACGTGAGAGCTTTGGCAGTTTCTCCAACTCAGTCTTCACATCCATACATCTCTGTACACACTGGTTTTCGAAATTCTCCTTGATGGCAACCATATCCTCAATGCCCTTCTCGACACGTTCTTTCTCAAGACGAATAAATTCTATGATCTGGAGAAGATTTGCCAAAAGCTCCTTCGCCTGTGCATATGTGTCAGGCACCTGTACATCCTGTCTGATCGTATTTGCCATCTCGAACACACCCATCTCGACGAGCGTATCCGCGGTCTGCCCCTTGAATCTCATGATCTCATTCTTTGCGCGATCCAGAGCCTTCATGCTCCTGTCGTACTTCATAAGGCTTGTCTCAAATATCTGGCGGAGCGTATCCATATCTTCATCAAGTACACTTCCGCTTGACACATCAATATTATTTGTGTCCACGATACGCTTCACATCCTTGTACAGATCCATCATGAAGCCGTGCTGCTTGTAGTAATCGCTGTAAGCTTTTTCTGCCTCCTTGTACAGGCGGTTCATGTCAGCAAGCACCGCATCCCCATTTGCAATGGCGGTGTCAGCGTCAGAGGCGGATATATCTTCCCTGCTGTAGGCACCCTCGCCGTACGTCCTGTTTATATTCTGGACAGCATACTCGATACTTCCCTCTATCTTGCTGTATGCCCTCTGATCTGCTTTCTGCTGCTGGGCAAGGGATGCCGCGATGAGTGTGAGTCTCGCCATCTCGTCATCCATCTCCCTGAGGGTATTCTCCGCCGTCGGATAAAGCTCCTCTGCGCTGTCAAACAGCGCCATATCAAAGCCTCTCTTCTCTATAGTCTTTCTTATCCTGTCCATAGATTTCTGCAGAGTCTCGAGGATCATCTTCTTGTCATCAAGATCCGGTGCATGCTCCTTTGCCACGGCAAGCATAGCCATAAATTCCTGCTCAAGCTGTTCATCGGATATATCCAGAAGCTCTTCATATGCTCCAGGCTCTCCATCCTGACTTCCTGCATTCTCTGCATTATCTGGCGATCCCGGGATTCCGGTTTTTGGCATATACGGCTCAAAATACTCTGTCCATTTGTACTGTATCTCTTCTATGTTCTTCGTTATCCCCGCCAGCTTTGCCTCTGTCTCCTGAACAGTGGCGGACCACTTCAGCACTTCTCCTGAAAGCTCAGATATCTTCGCAGTCAGATCGCTCTTTCTCTGTCTGTACTCTGCCAGCCTGTCCTCCTCAGGACGCACTATATCACTTAACTGGTCTATCATCACAAATGTCTGCTGTCTGTCGGCTTCTGCCTGCTGTCTCTGCTGCAGATCACCATAGCTCTCCGTGTCTGCCTTCACCGCAGCTTCCACGTTCCTGATCGATGTCTTAAGAGTCTCAAGTTCATCCTTCTTCTCAAGAATCTGCTGATTCAGCTCACGCTCTCTGTCCTCAGCACCTGTATATCTTATGTCCACAAGCCTTGTGACAAATGCCAGATCCTCCTGATACGTCTCCGTCTTTTCATTTATGAGATCTATCTCCTCAGAAAGAGCCGATATCCTGTCCTCATTTGCCTTCCTCAGATCTTCTATGGAATCCTGTGACATGAAGAACTTCCTGTCTCTTCCTATCACCAGCATATTCTCCGCCGGAACATGCGCTTCCTCGTCAAGCTTCTCCATATCGTATACCATGACACACTCATTTCCTGTGTCTATGGAACCGAGATTTATATCATCCTCTATCTCGGCAAATCCTTTTGTGACAACGCTGTACGGTATATAAGGATTCGCCTCGAGTATATTCTCCTTTACATCCGCAGGGAGTGCCGACAGATAATCCGCACCGTGCATGGCCATGAGTCCATGTCTGGTGGATATATAATTGATGACCGCCTGGACTCCGTCCGAAGGAGGGAATGGCCTGTTTTCCTCATAACACTTCTCAAGCCTGCTCAGTCTGTCTATCTCCTGCTGACGCTTGATCGTCTCTGTTATGGTTCCCTTTATCCTGGCATTTATCACAGAAGCTATATCCTGTGGATTCTCCACTGAGTACACCGCCATGATACTCTCCAGCTGACTGCCAGACTGACGATATGACTCGGCGTCAAGGTGTGCATCCTCACAGGCTCTCACAAGTGCATCGTACTCCGCCTGTACGGTCGTCAGTCTGTACCTGTCATCATATAATTTCGTCCTGCCATCAGCTATAGCTATCTCAAGCTCCGTCATCTTTGCAAGAGTCTGCTCAGACTCTGCCCTTGCATCATCCAGCATCTTCTTCACGTCGCCAACCACCAGAAGATTCACACCGGCGGCGAGGCTGCTTATACGTGAGCTGATTTCATCTATCTTCGCTGATGAATCCGCTATATTGTTCTCCGCAACCGCATTTGCTATCTCACCCTCACGGAGCACCTTTTTACAATATTCCAGTTCAGAAGCCGCATGTGCATAGCTCTCCTGCGCCTCATTCTGCGCCGACACAAGAGCCTTCAGCTTCTTCTCATCACGCAAATGCCTGTTGTACGCATACTGTGACATCTTCTCGCTGGATGAACCTATGTTATTCCTTATGTTCTCGACGATCAGTTTGTTCTCCTCGTACTGACGGCGGTTCTCCCTGTACACAAGGTAATCATTTACGCTTTCCTTGTAGCCTATCTGGTTCTTTATACCCTGAAGTTTTTTCTCATTGTCATCTATCATGTGGGCAGTGTCTTCCATCTTGCGGTTCATATCCTCAAGGCGAAGATAATCCCTTGTGACTCTCAGATTCGCCAGACGTCTGTTCTGCTGCTCCACTCTGGCGGCGGCATCATTTTTCGCCTGCAGAAGTTCTTCCATGAGAGTATCTCCCTGCTGGGTATACGACTTGCCTGTCACATACACATCCGCCAGGCCTTTGCATATCTTATCATTGTCCTCGTACAAGCCAATGCATGAATTGACCTTTCCCTCAAGCACATTTATAAGCTCTATCTGATGATCGTAATTGGCTATATCCCTCTTTCTCTGGGCAAGCACATTCAGCTTGTCCTTGATATCAAGCAGGGTCTCTGCCATGGTGTCTTCCTCGCCGTTCCTGCCGGTCTTCGTGGCAAATGCTTTCTCGATAATCTCCTCTATGAGCAGATCCTCCACAACCTTCCTTGTGGTCCTGTAATTCGTCTCAAAATACGTTCGGACATGACCCTCGGTCTTGTTGATTCCCCTGATGATCTCCCAGTGGCTCTCATGAAGTCCGTATCCGCTGATGAATCTCTGGTACTCACCCTTCTTGTCAAATATGCGGACTTCCAGACTCATGTCACGGTGTCCCAGCTCTTTGAGATAATTCTTCAATCCATTAAAAGTAATCCTCTCATTGCCCTCCGACAACGGAAGATTGACTATGTCGTTCTTGTTATATTCCTTGTAGAAGATACAGTAATTAAAATACTCTATGGACGCAGTGTCCTTCAATACCTCCCCGGCGTCCGCCGCATCCTTTGCCTTTCTCGCACAGAAGCCGGTCGTCATATATCTGTAGCCGTCTTTTACATCGGCCTCGTCGAGACGCCACTCTATAAGGGAGTGAATGACGGTATTTCCACCACCCGCACGGAAAAGCTTCTCCACCGGCTGCTTCTCATCCAGAGTGCAGTTCGGTATGAGATTCTGAAGAAGCAGGAGCATGAGAATACTCTTTCCACCGCCATTTGCCAGATCGTACAGCGTGTTCTTGCCATACATCCTCATGGTGAAGTCATCATACTGCTGTGTGCCAAAGTTGTATTTTACATTGTTGACCCTTATTCTGTTGATACTAGGCATCCTCTTCTTCACCTCCAAGCAGCTGGTACAGCCGTCCTCTGTACTCCTCAAAATAATTCTCCGACAACGCCTTCATCCTGTCCGTCGGATAGTACCTGTCAGCATTCTCCACAAATAACCGCTGGGCCGACATGAAGTTGAACACCAGCTTCACATATCCTGCCCTGGACGCCTTGGACGCCCTGGCACCGTCACCATCCTGATTGCCCGTCACCGCAGGAAGCTCGTCCCAGAGAAGTGCGATGGCCTTGAAACTATCCTGTTCAACCTCGTCAGTGGAGAACACGTCAAGCCTCTTCGTTATGTCCGCCAGATATTTGCTTGTCTCATCTATGATATTCTCAGATTTCACATATTCCCTGAACTGATAGCTGGATGAATCCTTATAAAAATACAGGAGAGTCATGTACATGATGAAGTAGCACAGATACAGTTCCTTGTTCAGCCTGAGTCCGAGCAGCTTTTTCATATCGTCATTCGTATAGCCAAACACTCTGTTGCCCTCGCCCGCTGTTATATACAGACTGTCATTGTACTCATACAGTGACAGGTTCATCTTCTTCATGATATTCATGACGATATCATATACCTCGGCATTGCCATAGAACTCATCATAGAGCGGACCGTTCTCGGTATGCTTCTTGCAGATCTCCTCGCCTGATATTAATTTGGAATATATCTCTATCGCCTTGTCTAAATTCTTGCTTTCCATGTTATCTCCTGTGATATATCGTTGTTAATTATTTCTTCTCAAACATAATTCCCGTCACATACATGTCCTCGCCGATCTGGATCTCCTCCTCAGGGTGGAATTCCAGGGTGAACGACATGCCCTTAAATGCGTCCAACGTAAGTTTTGGTGCATACATCTCGCGGAAAAGTCCCGACCTGCCGCCATCAGCCTGATCTCCTGATACAGACGCTTCCAGCGTATTTTCATCGGCTTTCTTTATTCTATCTATATAATCCACCAACATTCCCTCCAGCATGGTGTCCGGCTTCTTAAGTATCTCGTCCACACTGTACCTGTCCTTCTGGGCCAGATGCGTCAGGAATGAGTAATAGTCCTTGTTGCCGTATATCTCCTTGCCGAATTTCACCTCCAGGATCCCGTTGAATTCCTTAAGGCTCAGGCGTCCCCACTTATTTATCTGGTCCAGAAGCTCATGGAACATCTTAGCGAAATTCGCACTGATCTGCTCATCAAGCAGCTCATCCTCATAACGGAAATCCGGATCCACAGCGTCCTTCTTAACCCTTGTGGTCTTCGCATTGTCCTCTGATTTCAGCGTGAGCATATGATCTATGGACGTCATGCTGAACGACTTCACTATCCTAGGCGCAAATAGAGGCGCCAATATGGTGAGCATCTTCTCAGGCTTGTCCTCCTTTATGATTGTCTGGAGCTGCCCTGCAAAATCAAATGCAGGACGCAGTTTCTGAAGCTTTGCCCTGTGTATGATATTGTCCGAAATGTTCTGAAGTTCCATGGTGCTGCTGATGAGGCTGCCATGCTTGATGATGGTTCTCTTGAGTTCCAGCTCCAGCTGGCTTATCTCCTCCATAACCGCCGTGTTGCCCCTGCCCATGTTGTCATAGCTCGCCTTGGTGATTGCTTTGTCCACCAGCGCCTTGTTCTTTGCAAACAGCTTCTGTTCATCGGCAAACCACTTTCCGACGGTCTTCATGTACCGTTCGTACTCCTCCGCCCCCTTGAACACATCTATGGACAGAAGATTTACTATGTCGTCCTTCTCACGGATGAGACGGTTCACCTCACTGTTTATACGGCGCACCACTTCGATACCACCGCGGAAATTCTCCCCGACTATCATCTTCTCCAGAAGAAGCTGCTGGACATTTATCTTGCTCTCATCCTTGATCTCCTTCGTGTCGAGATAGAATTCGATACCGTCAGCCGTGATAAAGTACAGAACCTTTCCGCCTGCTATATGGCTGTCGATCAGCTTCACTCGACCCGTCTTCCTCTGTTTTTTCCCCGGATCGTAAAATGTAAACTCGAACGCCCGGCCATCATTCTTTATCTTATCAAATATATACATTATCAGGTCAGCCCTGTCGGCTTCATCGATCTCCACGTCAAAATCCCTGTCAAGAAGCTGTCCCATGAATTCTTCGTATTCGTCATATGACACCTCGCGCTCATTGAAGCTGTTCTCCTGAATAAAAAAACGCAGAATCGCCATAGTTATATATCCCATGTCCAGCTCCGCATAGCGCCCCTCTTTATATTGGGCAAATGTCGTCTCAGCCAGAACAAAAAAAGGATAATACTTCCTGAGATTCTGCATTCTTGCATTGTGTTCTTCAATTATATCGTTTATCATCACATACTTAAGTGCCATATCTTCTCTCTGTACTTTCGTAAAAAATCTTTAGTCTTCAGTATAACACGACAGATATATTGACACAAATATTTTACTTATTTTATTCAGTTATGCCAGCCACCGCCATCATAAATTTGGTCGCACTCTCGCTGTCCTGACCTTTATCATCAAGTCCTACATAATGGACTTCATAATCACTGCAGCTATCACTCAACACAAACTGGATAAGGACACTGACTTCACCACCGCCATATCTGGCATTTCCATCAAATTCAACGACATTTCTGCCGTCGCTGGACGTGAACACCTGCCACTTCTCATCTGTGCAGTATCCATCCAGTCCATCGCCATACGTGATGTCATGGTCGTCAAATATTTTCTGCTCTTTTATATAAGTGATCCTTTCATCGTTCAGATCAGCCATTTTTTTGCCAATTTTTGCATCCCCTATTCCAAACACAGACAGTATGACAGTGAGCATAATCGCAAACACCTTGAAGAAACGGTTCTCACGAAACCGCTCCCACTTCTTCACATTCAGCGCAAATGCAAATACACCTCCGGCTATCGCACCTCCGATATGGGCGTAGATATTCACATTCTCCTCGTTCGTGTATATAGCATAGATTATGACAAGTACGATAGTAATTATGAGAGTCTTACGGTTCGGCTTATTCGTACCTATAAATGTGAGAAAAAGCTCTGCACATATGATACCGAACACAGCACCTGAAGCGCCCACGGAAAAATGCATGTGACCGGGATCAGTTATATGATATGCATATATAGATACTATTCCAGCCGCTATTCCCGATGCAAAGTAAATGACAGTCATACGCAGGCTGCCAAGTCTTCTCTCAAGTGATCCGCCAAATAAGTACAGTGAGAACATATTCCCAAACAGATGTCCTATTCCCATATGGAGGAACATGGACGACAGAAATCTGCCGTACTCTTTGTTAAGCTTTACATATTCATAATTCAATCCACCTGTATGTGCGAAATCGTCCACGCCTATACACATGATCCACGCTATCACGTTCGCAATGATAATAATGATCGTAATTATAGGGATACTGCGTTTTTCCCTAACAGGCTGCACACCTGCCCCCGCATTCATCTGATCCCCGCGTATCACATAGACCTGCTCCTGCATCAGGTCGTCATACATATCCCCCTGGCTATTCCTGTAATCCTGTTCCATACTATCCCCCTGTCAGGTGCTTACATCTTAGAAATCTACATATTCAACCGTGCCATCACTGTAGGTTATAGTGTACCATCCATGTCCGGATCCGTCACAGTCGTAATTCTTTACTTTGCTGACAACAGTTCTGCCTGAACCGTCACCGCCGCCAGGTTCTGACGTCTCCTGCTGCTTTGTTCCCTCCACAACTATCTGCGGCACAGGTTCTTTCGTGACCTTCTCGCTGACAAGTCTTCTTCCAGACTCTTTTCCATCGACATAAGTCACTTCATAAGTCAGATCCTTCTCGCCATTTACACCTTCCTGGCTGACTCTGCTCTCGCCTGCATACATATCGCCAGAATACTCGGTCTGTGTCTCATATTCGATCTCTTCAGTCTCTGTTATCTTCTTCACATTTATACGTTCGATAACCAGCTTGTCACCGGAGGTGAGACTGGCGGTCTTGTCCTTGCTGAGACGATCTTTACTGCCGACCGTGATATCCTGTTCCTCCAGCAATTCTTCAACTGTTGATGCCGATGTGATCACCTCTGTAGTCTCACCATCAACAGTCAGGGTTATCGGTATTCTGTGTATGATATTGATCGTCATTCCGTTTGCAAGGTATGCGTCAACATTATGATCCACATCATCATATTCGCCGAGTTCTATTCCCGCTGCCGCAAGGGCATCTGACACACGCCCGCCCATGACAGTCACCATCTGGGAGTTACCGTTATCCTCAGCGATGTTTACCTGATTCTTTCTCGATATGACTATCGGCTGTCCGTCAGACGGAACAGCCTCATTTACCGCAACTGAAAGCTCGTCGCCGGCTGACACGGTGAGTTCTGCTGCTGCAAGAGCATCAGCCACGGTGCAGTCCTTCTCCACAGACACAACCGTGGTTACTTTTCCATCTTCTATATTCACTTCCATGGTATTGCTGCTTCCGCAGCCCGCCAGCAAGGCAAGCGGCAGAACGCACAGCAGTACATCTTTCTTATTAATAATCTTCATCCATTTCTCCTAACTGAATGTAAAATCATTCAGAATACAGCAACATGGGGACCTCCCTGCATGCCGCACATCCTAGTTAAGTGTTTCAACAGCTGACAGCTCCACGCTTCTTGCAGCAACCAGTACTGGATTCTGACCGTCATCCACGTACACAGACACATCTATCTTATCCGTAGCCACGGAATTCTTGTCCAGATACAGTCTGTAGCCATAATCGCTGTCCGCACTTGTCAATCCAAATGCCTCGTAGACCTTTGTCTCACCGCCGGACGTGATCGCTATGCTCACATTGCCATCCGCTCCGAGCATATCTGCGCTTACCTGGCCATCTATCTGCCAGAAGTTCACATTACTCTCTGCCTCACATACATCTATAGCTGCGCCGTTGTCCTCTCCCGCCGTTCCCACGGCATCTGTGAATCCGTCCCTGCCCTCTACCTCAGGTCCCTGGAACACAGCCGGATCCGTTGCAAACTCTTTGATATTTCTCTGAACCTTCTCAACCACAACCACATCCGGTTCATTATCCTGCATATAGCCTGCTATATTATAAGGAATACTCTTCGAGAAGAATCCCTCCTCAAATGCATTTGCCATATATGGAAGCAGCGTATTGCCAAATGAATCTCTGAACATCAGAAGCGAACCCTTACCGTCAGGATTTGCGGTTCCTATCTGTATATCCTCAACACTCTTTGTATCTGTAGTATATGTATATCCAAATTCATCATCAATATACACGTTCCACTCGGGTCTGCTGCTCACCGGATATATCATGGAGTTCAGATCCCCTACATAGTTCTTCTTTCTCGTGAAATGTGCAGTCTCATAACTGTCATGCTCGACGTCCGCAGCATCCAGAATGCTGTTGTACGCCAGCAGAGCTCCCGCATTGTTCCAGTGGGAATCTCTCTTCAGATACATGATCTCGGACTGTGACTTGAGCACACTGTAGAGATCTGCATAATTCACACCGTCAGCCACAAATCTCTCTGAAAGTATGTCCATATCAGAACCATCACTCACCTTGTGGCTGTCATAGTATGGCATGTTCTCGCCATACAGAGCATTTTTATTTGGCGGAACTGCCAGCACGAACTTTGCGCCCTGGGACTTTACATAATCCTGCATAAGCTTTATATTTCTGACACAGTTGTTCAGTGTCCTCTCAGACATTCTGTTCTGTCCCAGATAATTGTCTATGGTCGCTGTGTAGTACAGCCAGCCGTCAGTTCCCACGAGAACCGTGTCGACATTTGACTCACCGAACACTCCGCTCTGGATGCGTGAATCGGCATCCACCAGATAATTTCTGAATGCAAAGTGATCATTGAAATAAGTGCCGAGATCATTCAGGTAGTCCTTGTTGATACTTCCATTCTCACTGATATTTGGCATCTCTGCCATTCTCTTATTCTCCGTCGTCGTATCCGTCCTGAAAAAAGCCATTCCCGCAAATGGGGCAGCCATCACACAGACGGTTGATACAACATATATGATCTTCCATGTCTTTTTCATCGCAATCTCCTATTCTGTGATAAACGCCCACCGGCATTAGAATCTAAAGTAAATAAATGGGTTGTATGTGTTTCCTGAAAGTCTCAGCATACACCAGCCAAGGAGTGCGATTGAAACAACATAAGATGCAGCCGAGATGACGGCTCTGCTCTTCTCGCTTTTCTCAATCTTTCCGGAAGCCTTAAGTTTCTCATACAGCATCGGTACAGGTGCTGCAAACAGGATTCCAAGGATCAGCATAACTATGCTGTATGGGGTAAGCACCTGCCATATGATACTCACAGCCTGCGCAGAGAAATTTGTTCCTGCGAACATTCTTCCTATCATGGTACAAGCCTGTCCCATATCGTCCGCCCTGAATATGACAAATCCTATGCAGACGACGAGCACGCTGTATATATGTCCCAGAACCTTTGGAAGCTTCCTGAGCTTAGGCACATAGTCCTCAAGCAGCAGGAAGAATCCGTGATACAGTCCCCACACGACAAATGTCCAGTTTGCGCCGTGCCAGAGACCCGTGGTAAAGAACACGATTATCTTGTTGATACTGGTTCTGGCCTTGCCCTTTCTGTTTCCTCCAAGTGGAATATAAAGGTACTCTTTGAACCATGTGGACAGGGATATGTGCCATCTTCTCCAGAATTCCTTGATGCTGAGAGAGCCATAAGGATGGTCAAAGTTCTCAGCAAAATGGAATCCGAACACTCTTCCGAGTCCTATGGCCATATCACTGTAACCGCTGAAATCAAAATATATCTGGAGCATGTATGCGATAGCCGCTATCCATGCGCTGATAACATTTATGTCGGACATATCCGATGTAAATAATATATCTGCCACCTTTCCAGCTGCATTTGCAATGAGGACCTTCTTGCCAAGGCCGAAGATAAATCTTCTGATACCGAGGGCAGTGTCGTCAAATGTCTGCTTTCTGTCGGAAAGAGCCTTGCACACATCATGATATTTGATGATAGGGCCGGCTATGAGCTGTGGGAAAAATGAGATATACAGAAGCAACTTGAATGGATCCTCCTGTGCCTCACAATCCCCTCTGTATACATCTATTACATAGGATAATGCCTGGAATGTGAAGAATGATATTCCTATAGGCAGTGTTATCTGCGGCAAAGAAATATCTGTCTTACATATATCGTTGATCGTTCCGATAAAGAAATCAGCATATTTGAATACGGCAAGCACACCAAGGTTTGCCAGTATATCAAGAACCATAACTGCCTTTTTCGCTATCGCACTGCTATTTTTTCTGCCTATGATCAGGGCAAGAATATAATTTACCAGCACGCTTCCGAGCATAAGGAGAACGTATACTGGTTCTCCATATGCATAGAAAGCAAGGCTGGCTATTATGAGAAGTGCATTTTTCGCCCATAGGCCCGGCACTATAGAATAAAGCACCAGGACTACAGGGAGAAACACGCATAAAAATTCAAGTGAACTGAATACCATTAGTGATCACCTAACTCGGAGTCGGCAAGCCATCTCCAATTTACCTTTCCATTTGTTACTGTAAGCCGTGCTCTTGGTCCAATGATACGATGTGTAGGATAATAATTTCGCATAAGTACGTGGTAGTAATCTCTGGCAGGCCAGTTTCTCTGCATACTTACATCGTATACTACCCACTCATTATCTTCAGGTCTCCAAAGCTCTGTCCATCCATGTATAGTGAATCCATCACCTTGAAGATTTGTCACCTGTCCACAGGTTACTCTTGCCTTGTATCCAAGAACTGTTGCCACTGTTGCAAATGTTGCTGCACATCTGTAGCAGTTTCCATGATTGTTCGTAAGCATATCTATACAATAGTATGTGAACCTTGAGGCATCTGTCGGAACTACATAGTCTCTCAGATAAGGATAATTTCTTGACAGATATACAAAACATGCGTAAAGCTTCTCTTCATTTGTCATGCTGTCATCTGTGTGCTGTCTTACAAAATCAACTGCCATCTGGATCTCTGTCGATGTAGATTTGCATCCTGTCTCGTCCACATAGAAATATCCTTTTTTGTCATTTCCAACTATCCTGTTCTTTGCCATCACTCCCTTGGAATCGAAGTAATAAACCTTTGAACCGATCTTATATGATATAACCTTTACAACTTCCCACTTCTTCTTGCTGTAGTTGTACTTTGTGAGCTTGCCTGACTTTGTGGAGAACTTCATCGTCACATATCCCTTGCTGCCCACATACACCTGATCTGTGCTGTTTACAAAATACCAGCCAGACTTCCTCACTATCACAGACTTGGAACCACACAGATATATTCTGCCATCCCTGAGCTTGCAAGTGGTATTCTTCACAAAATTCCACTTGCCATTCTTGTATGACACGAACTTGCCACTGGCTGTGTTATACATATATACAGCGATGCCATGGCTTGCAAAATAGTAATCAACTCCGCCTACCTTAATCCATGCATTTGTCTTTGCCACCCACTTCTTCTTGCTGTAGCTATATACATAGTATCTTCTCGACTTGCCGCTTGCAGGCATCTTGGTTGTCACATATCCCTTGCTGTTCACATACACCTTTGTTCCTGATGCGGTGTTGTACCAGCCGGCCTTTGTAACCTTCTGTCCTTTTCTGTTGAAAAAATATATGATATTACCCTGAATTGTAGATATGCCGTTCTTCACAAGCGCCATCTTTGATGTGCGGAACTTGTAAAGCTGACTTGTGCCCTTGTTGTACATCATTGTAGCAGCACCGTTCTTCGCATTGAAGTAATATGTCACGCCGTTTACTGTTATGTAAGCGTCCTTCTTCATCTGCCACTTATTTGCTGAATATGTATAATATCTTCTGATCTCGCCCTTTTTTACAAATCTGGCTGTCACGATTCCGCCAGCTCCAAGGATATAGGTTGTGCCCTTGCCATCGCTGACATTTCCTGATTTTGTTGCGATCAGGCCTTTCACTCCTGCGTAGTGGAGTTTCTTGTCAGCCATCACAACTGACTTCTTCTCATATGCAGCGAACTTCTTCTGATCCGCATCGTACTGACTGATATATGTTCTGGTGCCGCTCTTTGCCACTTTGAACTGTACTCTGTGCTTGTTGTCCAGCTTTACTGTCAGTTTCTTTGTGACTGTAACCCAGCCTGTGCTTATGACGATCTCACCATTCTTATAATAATAGTAATAACCATCACTTTTCCTGTAGAGTCCATCTGCATCTCCCTGAGTTGCCACTGCAGCTGCAATTCCATAAGAATCATCTGCCGCTTTTACCGTAAGGCCAGAAGGCAGGATCGTTGTAAATGTGACCGCAAATGCCAGTATCAATGCCAGCAATCTTATCTTTTTGTTTCCCGACTCTCTCATATATATTCCCTCCTAATATGTTCTACATCAGCCCTTTTAAAGTCGTGTTTGTCCGGGGAACCGATGTGATCTACCAGATTTTATTAAATGCTGATATACTATTTTGTATCCCGGAAATACGTTTCCTTTCTAAGAATAATATATCAGCTTGTTTTGTCAATATTTTTTATTTTATTATGAAAATTTTGTGCAATTTTTATTTTACTGCAACTCGCCTTAGTACTCCTCTACGGCTCTGATTATCGCCTCTCGTCCATCCAAAGAATTATCAGTCATTTTTTTAAGTCCATGTTCCGTGTCGAGATAGTATGAATAAGCCTGATCCGAATCACCTGTTCCAAAATTCTCTTTTGTCAGACTGGTGCTGCATTTGTCAAGCAATGCCTCCACATCCGCATAGCTCACACTGCCCATATTGCTTATCACCTTGGGATTTCCATCCGAATCCAGTTTATAATCAAGCTTTACATCCATCAGCTTATCAAGCGACTCCCATGTAAATGAGTATATGCGCAGGCCACAGCCCATTCCTACAGAACCATTTGTAGTCTGCTGGACCACATATCCATTGTAGGTATATACACTTTCAAACGCACCTATGATAGAATCCATTTTTATCAGCTTGCCGTTCTTGTATGTATATGTATGGACTTCCATAGGTCCCGTTGATGCTGACGTGGAATAACCGGTCATCAACTCAGGAATCCCATCACCGTCTATATCATACAGATAACCTGTGGTTCCCATAGTGGGATCATCTGTTGATTTTCCCACACTGTACATCTCATTTATATATGCCTTCTTCCAGGCCTCTTTGACGCTGCTCACATCGGTAGATATATCATTTGCGTCTCTGTCTGAATCTATGTACTGGAAGTCATCAAGAAATGACGTGACTATCTCATCACATTTGGACTTATCCTTTGTACTGTAGTTGATAAATATTCCAAGCCTTGAGGTCTTATCGCGGCTCTGAAGCACCACCTTGTCGTAGTACACCCGATCATGATTATCGCCATAATACCCGCTGTCCACAGAGTATTCATCACCGCTGTCCGTATAAACCGACTCTACATTGTCAGTGAAATTCACACCTCCTGGCCTGTATTGCATATAATCTGGCACATCCTGAGTGTACTCCCTCACTTCTATATTCATATCAAGAGATGCGTTTTTTAGCTGAAACCATGAGCCTCCCTGGACACCATATGTGACCATGAATCCGTCAGGGACAGTGAACTTGTTGCCATTGGTTGTCACATATTCAGTTGCGCTTGCACTGCCGCCGCTTCCTATGCTGTTGTCCATGAGTTCCCCGGTGGTGGCTTCTGTGGTGGCCTCGGTCTCTGTCTTATTGTGACTTTCTGTAATCACTTCCCTTGTTACCGAATCTTTTTTACCCTTTGAGCTGCCCTCCGCATTCATTGCAGAAACATCTATAGGCAGACATACTCCATAACCTGGCATAGATGGATATAACTCAATCGGATCATCAGCGGAGTCCATAATTATATATATAATGGCTTTTCCTTCTGAAGATTTTTTTATACCATAATCACAATACGATGCACCCAAAAGGGTGTAGCCAGGATATTTTTCCGTATCTATACCATTTTCTTCAATAATTCCATTCAATTCCACTATATCCCAGCTTAAATTACCGTCTTCCAATGTATAAGTGTCTAATAGATCACGGTAATCCGCATCATTGTTTATTACATATCCTCTTAAGCTTTCCATCAACTTCAAATACTCATTTATTCCCGTAAGGTCTTTCTCAAGCTCAGTACCCGTAACAATTTTGCCCTCATATGAACTCTGCCATATATTTTCAGAATACCACGTAAATATACCCCATATAATATCCATACATTCTTCCGAATCCTTCAGATCAGACCACTTATTATAATATTGTTCTGACTTTAACGAATACCCCGTAACAGGTCTTCCTGCAATTTCTGACTTTATCTGAATTTCATCATCTGGAGTGCTCTTTAATACGATAGTCTTATCAAACTGGCGTATATTCTGGGCATAGTCTCCAATATACCTGCAAAGATATTTCAAAACCCAGCTATTTCCTTTTAGTGAATCGTCATCATACTTTTCACGGACTGTCTCATCACCCATAACATATTCTTCATCATAATAATCCCATATATCCGCTGGATAGAGTGATAGCTTTTCGTCTACATATGCGTATTCCACATCATTTACATATATTTCTATCTCCTGCATCTTAAAAAACGTAATGTCATAATATTTGTCGTCTGGCTCACGCCCGAGTTTTTTCTTCAAAAGCTCATACGCTTCATCCATATATGATGCAATCAAATGATTGTCCGCCTTATAATATGCTTTCGAAATAGCTACATCCACCTGATTTTTTATGTCACTTTCTGCCATAGTATCAAGCCATCCGGTAAATTTGTCACCACAAAGGTTATCCTCCACATTTGGCATGTCTATTTCTTCAAATCTTTTATTTATTACGTAATCTACGGTGAATATATTTTCTTCATCTTTGGAATTATTAAAGATATTTTCAAATTTATCATCTACACATGCTCCATCTTCTAATGAAACATAAAATGTCGTGACATTATCTAAATCCTCATTATCTTCATCATAATATTCACCAAATCCCTGAATACTCTTATCTGTTATATACAATTTATTATCCAGATACATCTCTACCAGGCAGTTACATCTGACATTTTTTTTGACCGCCAGCATCTCAACAGTTGCTCCGCATTTATAAAAATAAATATCATACTTTGGAACAACATCTCCATAATCTGACTTTGCGTATCCAAGAAAATCTGCAATAGTCATAATCCATTGTCCATCGCAATACTCCATGTTAGCACTGCAATCCAGATAAGGAGCGGTGTCTATACTTATAGTTTTTTCTTCATCACTATCAATATCTATATCTACAAAGTGTTCTGCGTCTCCAGTATGTTCTTCATAGAATTGGTCATAAAACTTTGATATCATGTCCATATCTACCGAATTGGAGCTTTTCTTATCTTCTATCTTTAATACACTTCCACATCCTGTGAGGCCAAGAGCCATAACTCCGGCCATCATGAATGCCACAATCCTCTTTCTCAATTTTCACTTCCTCCTCTACCACATCAGCCGTAATGTTGCCACAGGCAATGACTAACCTTCGGGCTTCCCGTATTTTAATATTGCCGCCGATCTTTAAGGCCGGCGGCAGTTTGTCATAAATTACTCACATCTCAATAGTTTTCTATCATCTGCTTCAGCTCTGGCCCGGACTCAAATAGAGACCAGACGTCTATATAATCTCCAGATGTATCTATATGCCAGTAACCATTTTCATTTAAAGGTTTTATAAGTTTAGCACCATACTCGGCAAATACGCTCTCGGCTTCACCGCTATATACCTCTTCCGGACTGTAAGTCTCGCTGACAAAAGTCTGTATGGATCCGTAAGACACTTTGCTTATCTCAATATGTAGATCGCTCGGCATCAACATCTCATTTCCCTTTGTCAGCAGATAGCCATTGCCTGCACAGATCTGAAAAGCTGTTCCGCCAAAGCTGCCAAGCTGTATCATCTCTGCATTACAGCATGTATACACAGACAATCCTCTCTCCATTGCACCAGTTGAATATGCTATGAACAACTCGGGAATTCCGTTCCCATCCACATCATACAATGTCCCTTGTATATCTGAATACGGCTCCATCAGCTCATCTGTCCACTCGTTCAGATATATCTCTTTCCAGTCTCTGTCTGTCAGAAAGCGTACACCGCCGCTCTCCAGCTCCCGGAGTTCTTCCGGAAGTTTCGGCTTTTGAGGTTCGGCATTCTCGGATGTTGTTTCTCCTGTGGTATCCTCTGCTGCCCTCCTGCCTATGTCAGAGCCAAATGATCCGGCAGTTTTACCTTTATCGGATGCGGACTTGTCTGATTCTGCTTCCGTTGCCGTCTCTGACATGGCTTCTGTCTCTGATTCAGTATCAACCTCTGTCTCCACTTCAGCTTTCTCCGCAGAAATGCTCTCTGTTTTAGGTTCGACATTTTGCTTTTCCAGCCTGAACATGCCACAGCCTGAGAGCACACACATCATGGAACATACCACAGTCAGACTACAAAACTTTCTGCCTATCATTTGCCATCCACACTTCTTGTACATTTGCTTCCTCCTAAACCTCGCCCTGCTCAACTAATATTCTTCGATAACTCTGGCTATCTCCATCTGGTTAAATATCTTGTATCCCGGCATCTCCGATAACTTTGATGTATCAAGATCTATTGAATATATATTTCTATCTGCGCTGTGCTCATCACCTGTTACCTGCAATTTTGTTCCGCATTTGGCAAGTACCTTCTCCAGATCATCATAATTTGATATACCCGCAGAATAGCTTATTATCTCAGGATTTCCATATTCATCAAGATTACCATCAAAATATATATCCGCTATCTCGTACATATCACTGCCGGTAAACTGATGTATGAGAAGATTTCTGTCAGGGCCATAATAAGAGCCGAATGCTATTATATATTCACCATATATGTATATAGTAGAACTATTATTTGCGACAGTATCCATCTTTATCAGTTTTCCATCCTTATATGAGTATGTATGAGGCTCCATTTCATAACCCCCGTCTACTCCCTGAAAAGCAAATAACTCAGGTGTGCCGTCGCCATCCATATCATATAGATATGCGCTCGTCGCCGGAGCGGAATATGAACGTTTCTTCTCTCCCTGTGGCTCGTTGCTCATCTCTTCCAGATATGCTTTCTTCCACCCATCCTTCATTTGGCTCGTATCAGGGGTCAGATCCACATCATAGGTATCATATACTGCATAGTCAAAATCATTGAGGAAATCCGTAACTACCTGATCGCATTCCTGTTTATGTGCCAGCCCATAATGAAAATCTATCTCGCTTATATAGCCATTGTCTTTGCTAAGGGCGGTTTTCTTGTAATAATAAACCCTGTCATGATTTTCGCCATAGTATCCGCTATCCACACAATACCCTTCACCGGAATCTGAATAGATGGACTGTATATTCTCATCTGCGAATAAGGTAGGGGTCGCCGTCAGTTCTTCATTTCTTGTCGAATGCCAATATTCCATCATGTCTATACTCATATCCAATGATTTGTTTTCCAGAGTGAATTGAAAACCTCCATCCATTCCGTTCACGACCTCAAAGCCATCAGGCACATGAAATTCGCATCCGGCCTCGGTCTCCAGCCAGGTTTTGTCTGCGGAGCCGCCGCTTTCGAGGTGGCCGCCCACCAAACTTTCTGTTTCAGTCTCGGTTGACACCTCCGTTGTCACTTCGGTTTCTGATTCTGTAATAGCTTCCGTCGTAACCTCCGTTGTTATATCTTCAGACTGATCTCTGGCTTTGGTATCTTCCTGGGCCTCAGTAGTTATATCAGGCTCAAAATCATCTTTTTTAAATTGCGTCATATTATTACAGCCGGTGAGGCCGAGGGTCATGACCCCGGCCATCACACATGCCATGATGCTCTTTTTCAAGTTTCATCCTCCTGTCTCCTAAGCCGCCAGATAATTATCGAACTCTGTATACGGCCTTTGTCGTCATTCCAGCATTTTTCATGACCCTCTTATAATTTGCAAGCTTTGCCTTTGGCACTACCACAACCGGCTTTGCTGCAATCCTTGTAAATGTCTCCTTGCCTATCAGCTTTATGGAGCTTGACAGAACTGAGATGCTTGCCAGCTTGCTGCATCCGTAGAATGTCTTACCGCCTATAGCTGTGACGCCTCTTCCGATGATGATTGAAGCGATCGACTTACATCCGTAGAACGCATTTGAACCTATGGCCTTTATGCCGTTTCCAATGACAACCTTTTTCAGATATGTGTATCCTGAGAATGCACCTACATTTACCATTGTCACGTTGTATGTGATTCCACCAATCTTCACTGCGCTAGGCACTGAGAGTGATGTAAATGTCCTGTCTGTCTTTGCCTTCACTGTTCCCATGATGGCTACAGTTCCCTTGCCGTTTGTCGCAGCATTTGTCACCTTGTACTTCATAGTTCCAACGGTGTATGTGCTGCCCTTCAGGATAAGAATGTTGAAAGTCTTTACAACAGTTCCTGTATAGTTGCCCTTTCCGGCGATCGTTATCTCCGCGGTTCCCGGATTCAGGTTGTTCTTATATGCAACTGTATAGTCAGTTCCAGGTGTAAGTGTTCTGCCACCGGCCTGAACTGCAAGCTTACTCATGACAATCTTCTTGCCTGTGTATCTTGTGTTGTGTATACCTGTCACTGTTATGCCATCACCCGACATATCGGTCTGAACCACATTGAATGTTCTCGTCAAATGTCCGACATACTGACCCTTGAAGTTGATATCCATTGTCGCCATACCGATTTCGGTATTGCTGCTGTATGAAACTTCATAATCACTGTCTTCTTTAAGTGTCACACCATTTACAGTGATTTCCATATCCGGCTGTGTAACTTCAGATCCTGTATAAGGAAGATCCTTGATACCGTCTACTGTCGGAATAAAGTATTTTCTTGATGTGTCTATTGTCACGCCCGGTGTGTTTGCAAATACACATTTACAAAAATTGTCGATGGTGTCTGGTATTGTCATGTCTTTGAGTTTTGGACACCAACCAAATGCAAAGTCACCTAAAGTTGTAACACTGTCCGGAATGTTGGAGTCAGTAAGTTCCGGACACTCATAAAATGCAGCCCCGCCTATCGACTTAAGTCCGTCTGAAAGTACAGCTTTCTCAAGATTCTGGCATTCTCCAAATGCCCAATCGTCAATCTCTGTCACACTTGCCGGAATAACAGCTTCCTTAAGAGCCGTATTATAAAAAGCAGCATAGCCTATTTTTTTCACGCTGCCTGGTATCTCAAAATCTGTCAACTGACTACACTCATAAAACATATAATTGTCTATAACTGTTGGATTACCTGTAATCTTTGCCGTCTTAAGGTTTTTACAGTCGCTAAATGTAATTCCACATCCTGCAGGGAATGTCACATTTGTAAGATTTGCCATATGACTAAATGCAAGTTTGTCTATAGTCTCTACCGACTCAGGCACAACCAGCGATGTGATTCCACTATTGTAAAATGCTTCCTCACCAATGGACTTGATTCCATCCGGAATAGTAAAATCCTTTAAACTTGTGCAATTTGCAAACGCAAAGGCGCCTATCTCTGTTACCGTATCCGGCAGGTCAATTGTCTTAAGATTTGTACATTCACTAAAACTTGCATTTGATATAATCTTAAGATTAGCAGGAAGATTGACTTCCTCAAGTGCTGATACACTCCTGCAAAAAGCTCTTGGAATACTTGTCAGAGAATCTGGGAAAACCACTTTCTTCAGCTTTTTCTTCTCATTTAATGCGTCTTTATCAGGAAGCTCAGTACTTCCGTCATCAACTATAACCAGTGTCTCAAGATCGTCGCTCCTCTGCAGGTTTGCCAGTGTAACCATTGAAATTGGCAATTCGGCTGTTATCACCTTATCGCAGCCAAACAAAGCAAACTCACTTGCTTCCTTTACAGTTCCTGGTATTTTTATTTCAATAACATTTGTGCACTCGTAAAATGCAGATCTATCGATTTTCTCCACCGTGTCAGGAATAATTATCTTTTTCAGGCTCGAACAACGGAAAAAAACGCCTTCTTCCAATTCCTTTAATGATGAAGGAATATCAAATCCAGTCAGCTTCTCACAGTATGCAAATGAATACTGCCCTATCTTTGTAAGCTTACTATTTGCTGTATCAAGACTGACCGTTTTGAGATTTGTACACTGATAAAATGTATTCTCTGTCATCTCCTCAAGAGATGACGGAAGTACAACAGTTGTAAGGGCTGTACACCCAAAGAATGCGTTGTATTCGATCAGCCTGACGCCTTCCGGAATAGTCACCGTTTTTACCGTTTCCTTGCCGGAAAATGTTCCATGGAGTGTAGTGACAGGCATTCCTTTTATCTCGGATGGTACTGTTACATCCGTGTCTGAACCAACGTAACTATAGATGGTGACTTCCGGGTTATCGCTTTCACCTTCTACTCTATAAAGGAAATCTCCGTCCTTCTCCACCACAATACCGTCGTCGGCTCTCGCCTGAATCGGGATACACATGAATATCGCCAGCACCAGCAGTATTCCCAGGATCCCCTTTTGCATTAATTTTTTCATAAACTCTCCTTTCCTTTGTCGCCCCTCCCCTTATGGTCGGCAGCATTTTTTCCTACATTATTCTGGTTCTGACACTTCCAATAAGTATTGCTTCCGGCTGGCGGTTCTCCCTCAATGTATACTTTTTTAGATTCAAAATTTTTACCAATTACCGTGTGTATTTATGTACAAAATGTCGAAAAAACTTGAATATATAACCCCTGGGTGCTACACTTTGCTTGTATTATTTTGAGTTCTGCAAAATCTGAAAAAGTATACTTATTCAGATTCATTCTATTCCTTCATATTGTCTTCATATCTCCGCACCTTACTGTAAAATGTTTTTGGATTCAGCCCGCATTTTTTCGCTGCCTCACACATAGGCAATTCACCTTTTCTCCAACGTTTCATCATCTCCTCAAAGTTGTCCGGCAAAGGGATTGGTGGTCTGCCAAATTTCACACCTCTGCTTTTTGCCGCTGCAATTCCCTCCGCCTGCCTCTGCCTTATCTCCGTCCTCTCATTTTCCGACACAAAACTTAGCAGTGTGAGTACAAGATCACTTATAAGCATCCCCAAAAGTCCATCCTTCTGTGTCGTGTCCAGTATCGGCATGTCTATCACGACTATATCTGCCTTTTTCACCTTTGTTATCTCCCGCCATTGCTGCTGTAGTTCTTCATAGTTCCGCCCCAGCCGGTCAAGAGATTTTATATAAAGCACATCTCCCTCCCTCAACCTCCCCATAAGTTTCTTGTACATCGGCCGGTAAAAATTCTTCCCCGAAACCTTGTCGACATATATATCCTTCCTCGATATCCCCGCAGCCATCATAGCCACTATCTGCCGATCCTCATTCTGATCCTTCGTCGATACCCTCGCATACCCGTATTTTCTTTGTTTCATGTGTAGTCCTCCTGTTTTTCTAATTCACCACCAATGGGGTCAGGCCCTGCACCTACAAGCCCTGCACCTATGGAGTCAGACCCCTTGGTATTTGCAGCTTAAAAAGTAAACTCCAATGAAAGGGCCTGACCCCATTGTTCCTCGTCTGTTGCATTTTATTCAATTTCTGCAATAAAAAAAGCACCGGCGGATCTTCCTGATCCACCAGTGCTTCAATCTACCAAATATTCTATTTGCCTGTGCTACTTTGCTATAAATTCTGCATCCTCCATAAGTGCCCAGGAAGTCACATCTTCTGCATCAGCCACCATGCCGCCGAGTCCGAAGTCCGCATAGAATACGTTCTCATCCTCATTATATCCACCTATAAGCCAGCCATCAGGGGCGTCTCCATCCGTCTTTGTAACAATAAAACATACGTCGCCATCCTCCGGATAGCCCTCATCGCTTACGCTGTGCCATTTTCTTACTCTTATCTCCATGTAACCCTCCATTTCCATATTATTCTGACCCAATAATATGGAATCAACCTACTGTTTGCAAGAAACCTCTAGTCAAATACCCTCTTCAGCACCTCGTCCTCGTACAGCACCTTCTTAGCCAGCTCTCTGTACTTCTCCTCATGGAGATAGGTATGCCTGTGAGGTTTGATCTGCGGCGCCATATCTATTGCTTTTGCAAAATCCTCCCTTTTCAGATCCAATGTGGCTACATAATTCCAGAATCCGGTCTTCTCAAATATAGCATTTACCCTGACATATCTGTGATCCTGAACAACCGCCATTATATAGGTAGCTATTCCCACCTGAATTCCATGGAGCTGAGGCTGTTCAAGCATCTTGTCAAGTGCATGTGAGATGAGATGTTCACTTCCGGATGTCGGTGTGCTTCCTCCTGCAATCTCATTTGCTACGCCGCTCATGGCCAGCGAATCCAGAAGCTCCTTCAGGAACAGATCATCCTTTATAGTCTCAAATGGCGTTCTGACAAAGCTGTTCACGGCTTTCTTCGCTATCATAACCGCAAAATCGTTCATCTCCGAGTATCCCAGCTCGGACTCGAACAGCCAGTCATACAGCGAAGTGATCTTGGACACCATGTCTCCAATTCCAGAATACAGGAATCTTTCAGGTGCGGACTTGATGATCTCCGTATCTGCGATTATTCCATATGCCATCCTAGCTGGAACTGATGTACGACGTCCATTTACCATCAGTGATGCGCTTGCGCTTGAAAATCCATCAGATGACGCCGATGTAGGGATGCTTATGAACGGAAGCTTTCGCAGGTAAGCAGCATACTTTGCCACGTCTATAACCTTTCCTCCACCTATGCCCACTATCACCTGAGCCTTTGCATCTATGTCAAATGCAAGACGTATTATATCTTCTATATTAGTAGAATCCAGTTCTCTATACTCGACAACGGCCACATTCTCCTGTTTAAGTGAATCCATGACCTGCTGCCCGAACATGTCTATAAGTCCATTTCCAAAATATATAACGGCATTCTTCATGCCTGATCCCGCTATATATTTTCCCAGATTGGCCAGTGTCCCCTTGCCTATCTTAAGTATTGTCGGTATTGCTATATGACTTCCTGCCATCTTTGTCCTCCCTTTTAGTTTTTTCGTGCGGCGCCCGCATTATCACAAGGAATCCCCCGCTTACGTGGGTCCCCCTTGTGATATATTATATTTCATTTTACATTTTTTTTGAACTTCTTACTTACAATTTATATTTTGCCCTGAAAGACACATTTTCTACACAACTTTTCCAAATTTAGAACACAATTTATCAGTATATTATTACTTGTAAACAGCGAGAGCGTAAGCGAGTTGTTTACATCCCCTTTTTCATAAACGACTGCAACACCCTCCCCTCATAACATAACAAGTTGCAGTCACTCCCTTTTAATACAAAAAGAAGAGGTTGCCAGAGATGGCAGCCTTTTCTTATGTCTTTTTCAAAAGTCGTCATGCCATGAGGTTCTTTTTTGTCTGACGATGAATTATTATATGATTATCTAATTGATATGGATCTTGCATCTTAGTGATTCCACTATTCTTTTGTCATTGAAAACCCCTACTACAAATGATAAAATTTACGAAAGAGAGGTACTTTTTGAACAAGAAACTTACACAATGGCATCCCGCCTTTTGTTCCGCACTCAGGCTTGAGCTGAGTGAGAATAAAGACGATCTTGTATACCATCCTGAGTATGGTATTAACACCAAACCAATCCAGATTGATCTCCTGGTGATTACCAAAACATCTTCTGTTGTTATTCACAATGAGATTGGTTCAATATTCAAAGGTCACAATATTATTGAATACAAATCTCCAGATGACGAGCTAAACATTGACACATTTTTTAAAGTCATTGCATATGCCAGCCTTTACAAATCTCATGGCCAGTTTGTTGACCACATAAAAGCAGATGATGTTACAATCTCTTTCATCAGAGAGAGCAAACCTTTACGGCTTTTCAAACAATTGTCTGATGACGGTATGGATATTGAAATTTTTTCAAATGGAATATACTATATTCACACCAACTTCTACTTCGATATACAGATAATTGTAGCCAAAGAATTGTCTGAGGATCAGCACATATGGCTGTCTTCACTTACATATGACATATCTAAATCAAAGGCTGAAAAATTGCTTAACACTGCGGCCGATCTATATCGAAAAGATGACAAAGAATTTGCAGAATCCGTATTGCAGGTCGCTATGAGTAAAAACAAGGAAATATTTGACATAGTAAAGGAGGAATCTAAAATGTGTGAAGCTTTACGTGAATTAATGAAACCTGAAATTGATGCTGAAGTCACAAAACGTCTTGATGCCGAAGTCACAAAACGTCTTGACGCTGAGGTTGCAAAACGAGTCGACGCTGAAGTTGAAGCTAAAATAAACAAAATCACTGCTGAAAAAGACGAAGAGATAAAGACTCTCAAGGCTAAGCTTGCTGCAGCAGGCATATGTTAAAATAATATAATATTTTATTCCAAAATATAATAAGCCAGATGGTTATATGTTACATCGCACATAACCACCTGGCTTTTGTTTACACTGCAAATAATTCTAGTTCAAAATACGTCTTACTCACTTCTGAGCGCTATAACCGGATCCTTCTTAGCCGCAAGCCTTGATGGGATAAGACCACCGATCAAAGTGAGAATTACGCTGATCACAACGAGCGCAACGCCGCCCTTCCAAGGAAGTGCTGACACTCCGGATACATTTATAAACCCTTCTATCACTTTGCTTATAGGAATATTGAGCAGTACCGTCACTCCTATTCCTATAAGTCCTGAGAACAGACCAATGATAAATGTCTCTGCATTGAACACTCTTGATATATCCTTCTTGGAAGCACCGATACTTCTGAGAATACCTATCTCCTTTGTTCTCTCGAGGACTGATATATATGTGATGATACCTATCATGATAGATGAAACTATGAGAGATATCGCCACAAATGCTATAAGAACGTATGTTATCGCATTTATGATCTTTGTGACAGATGAAAGCATTATTCCTATATAATCAGTATATGTGATCTCGTTATCAGGATAATCGGCATTATATTTGTCTATCAGCTTCGTGATTTCGTCCTTGTCCGCAAATTCTGCGCAGTACAGATTGATGGACGCAGGCTTTGCAAGCTCTGAATAGCCAAGCTTTGTCATATTGTCCTCATAGGTAGCTGTTGACTCCTGGAAAAATCCATATCCCTTGAGCATCTCAAAGAGCTGATCCTTGCTCATAGATGCCATCTGGGCCTGCATGTCCTCTGTAACCTGTCCTGATGCCATGAGCTGCTGCATAACTGAATCCATATCTACATCATCCGCAGTGAGCTCCTTTCCATCAGAAAATGGCATTCCGGTAAATATATCTGTATCTGGACTGTCAAGCTGTGCCCTTAATACGTCAGTCTTTTCATTCTCCTCAACAATATAGTTTGCAAGCTCTGATGTATAGCCTATATATCCAGGCTGTATAGTCGTTGCGTATGCTGAGTCAGATGCTCTTATAACTGCTGAAACTTTAACTTCAAGTCCATTTGCAACCGCAGTTTTGAGAAAATCTGCATCTGTACTCATATCTGTATATGTGCCATCTGAATTCTTCTTGTACAGATTACCCGGAAGCACCACCTTAAACTTGAGATTCAACAGATCATCATAGCTAAATTCCATCTTGTCAATCTCAGGAACTTCTCCGCCACCAAGTATCGTGGAAACCATATCACTAAGCTCCGATGAATCCCTGATTCCAAGAGTATACAGTGTAAAATCACTGATCTCATTATTCTTGTCTACGACAAGAACAACCTCATTCTTGTTCTCCGGCCAATGTCCGGCAAGCACGTCATACTGCTGCTTTAAAAGGTCCTGATTATCAAGCATCTGAGTCCACATATCCATTGACGAATTTCCGTAACTGAAAGCCGACATAAAGTCCGCTGTGGATTCCTGCGCATCCGCCATTCCGCCAAATCCCATATCAGTCATGGTCGTGCTTGGATTAACCTGGGCAATTCCACCATTTGCACTGTTTTCATTAAATACATAGAGCGGAGTGTCATAGGTATATGTAATATCACTTGTGTATTTTGTAAATCCATTTGCATCGTCTTCTATGTAGCTCTTGAATGTCTCAAGATCATTCTCTTTAACATCAGACACCATCGACACAAGCATGTCTCCCATGATATCGCCAGAATACACCTTGTTTTCACCCTTGTGGTTATGAGATGAATCCTCCTCATTGTTGCCGACCATCTTGGATAAAAGTTCACTGTAATCCATAGCCTTCTTCGTGATCTGTATAGGGTATGTGGCCAGCGTCTCCTCCTGCACATCATTTATATACTTCTGAAAACCTGACGACAGCGACAATATAAGCGCAATTCCTATGATTCCTATACTTCCCGCAAATGCCGTGAGGAAAGTTCTTCCTTTCTTGGTCATAAGATTGTTCAAACTCAGGGAAAATGCAGTGAACAAACTCATGGATGTCTTCCTTGGCGTATAACTTCCGTCATCTTCCTTTGCCTCATCTTCATCCGAAAATGGGTTGGTATCATCTATTACATTGCCATCGAGAAGCTTCACTATTCTGGTTGAATACTGCTGTGCAAGTTCAGGGTTGTGTGTAACCATGATGACCAGCTTGTCCTTGGCTATCTCCTTGAGCAGATCCATGATCTGAACACTCGTCTCTGTGTCAAGCGCACCCGTCGGCTCATCCGCCAGCAATATGTCCGGATCATTTATGAGTGCTCTGGCTATTGCAACTCTCTGCATCTGTCCACCGGACATCTGGTTCGGTTTCTTGTGTATCTGATTGCCAAGACCTACCTTCTCCAGTACCTCCTTTGCTCTCTTCCTTCTCTCTGCCTTTGATACACCCGACAGAGTGAGTGCAAGCTCTACATTTGAAAGCACTGACTGGTGCGGTATCAGATTATAACTCTGAAAAACAAATCCCACTGAATTGTTTCTATATGAATCCCAGTCTCTTGACTTGAAATCTTTTGTTGATTTGCCATTGATGACCAGATCTCCACTTGTATACTGGTCTAATCCGCCAACTATGTTCAGAAGAGTTGTCTTTCCGCAACCCGACTGTCCAAGAATTGACACGAACTCATTTCTCCTAAAGTTTACAGATACGCCCTTCAGTGCCTGAACAACTTCATCGCCTGTATGATAATTCTTAACAACATTCCTAAGTTGAAGCATTGGTTCCTCCCTTATCAATTTATTTATGCGGCATTGTGCTGTCACACTTCTCTTATGCCCAGGACATAATGCAGGTTTACATATAATGTATTATGTCCTGAATATATTACATTTTCTGCTATTTGTCATTATTACTGGAAAATCATAGCATTTATCTTTTTCTATTTCAATTTAAGTCAGCCATTCTTTATAAATGTTTTATTTTTGCAAGTTGAAGTTTTAACAAAAATTCTTTTATTTTCTGAACACATGGGGTATAATCAGCGTAGGTGGGTACATATGTATCCAAATATAATTTTACGGAGGATTTTACAAATGTTAGTTTCAGCAACAGAAATGTTAAAGAAGGCTAAGGCTGGTCACTACGCAGTAGGACAGTTCAACATCAACAACCTTGAGTGGACAAAGGCTGTTCTCCTCACAGCTCAGGAGCTTCAGTCACCTGTTATCCTTGGTGTTTCAGAGGGCGCTGGAAAGTATATGACAGGATTTGAGACAGTTGCAGCAATGGTTAAGGCTATGCATGATTCACTTGGAATCACAGTTCCTGTAGCTCTTCACCTTGATCACGGAACATACGAAGGATGCTACAAGTGTGTTAAGGCTGGATTTACTTCAATCATGTTTGATGGTTCACACTATCCATTCGAGGAGAACCTTGCTAAGTCAACAGAGCTCGTAAACGTAGCTCACCAGCTTGGCCTCTCAATCGAGTGTGAGGTTGGTTCTATCGGTGGTGAGGAAGACGGAGTTATTGGTATGGGCGAGTGCGCTGATCCAGACGAGTGCAAGACTATCGCTGATCTTGGTGTAGATATGCTTGCAGCTGGTATCGGTAACATCCATGGTAAGTACCCAGCTAACTGGAAGGGACTTAGCTTTGAGACACTTGATGCTATCCAGCAGAAGACAGGTATTATGCCATTAGTTCTTCATGGTGGTACAGGTATCCCAGCTGACATGATCAAGAAGGCTATCTCACTTGGTGTTTCAAAGATCAACGTAAACACAGAGTGTCAGTTATCATTCGCAGATGCTACAAGAAAGTACATCGAGGCTGGTAAGGATCTCGAGGGCAAGGGATTTGATCCTAGAAAGCTTCTCGCTCCTGGTTTCGAGGCTATCAAGGCTACTGTTAAGGAGAAGATGGAACTCTTCGGATCAGTTGGTAAGGCTAACGACTAATTAACAGTTTGTAACGATATGATTTCTCGTGTCTGATTTCATATCGCCTAAGTAAAGAAAAGGCTGTGTCTCAGCGGTCAAGATCGCCGAGGCACAGCCTTTTGTATTATATTTCAATCAATATATCTGATCATTTCTATTATTCATCATCTAAATCCTGTCAGTCATCTGTATGATTTTTTTATTTCCTCTTTCTGGCAACGAGAAGCCACCACATTGGAACTGATGCAATCATTATAACTGCAGTTACCAGACTGATCCATGCTCCTATGTTGAACCCAGCATTCAATGATGCATCAATTTTCTTGAGATCTATGACTGAAAGTATAAATTCAAATATATACAAACCACCAAAAATAACTGATATCACCATTGATATTATATGACACACCGTCTTATTGATACACGCACAGACCACATCTCCACAGACCAAAACTGCGCCAATTATAACTGGAAGAACAACTATTCCAAAAACACTGTATATACTTCTGACATCGCTTCCCACATGAGCATATGGAATAAACAGTGTTGCAAGAGCCATAACGATTCCGACAATATTTATAATATTTGGAATATATCTGACTTTCTTTACGCCGTTCTCACTGCTGTCAGCATCGTTATCCATATCATAGTATCCAGCAGTATTCTGCTGTGAATACTGAGGGGACACCTGCTGCGCTGCCCACTGACTATACTGCGGTGCCTGTACTGCCTGACCTGCCTGCGTCTGCTGCACTCCCGGCTGGACATACTGCCGGTTCTGTCCAGGCTGCATTCCCGGCTGGCTATACTGCGGTGCCTGTCCTGCCTGCGTCTGCTGCACTCCCGGCTGGACATACTGCCGGTTCTGTCCAGGCTGCATTCCCGGCTGGCTATACTGCGGTGCCTGTCCTGCCTGCGTCTGCTGCACTCCCGGCTGAACATACTGCGGTGCTTGTCCTGCCTGTCCTGCCTGAGTCTGCTGCATTCCCGGCTGGCTATACTGCGGTGCTTGACCCGCCTGCGTCTGCTGCACTCCCGGCTGGACATACTGCCGGTTCTGTACAGGCTGCATTCCTGGCTGGCTATACTGCGGTGCCTGACCTTGCTGCATTCCCGGCTGACTATACTGCAGACTCTGTCCCTGTCTCATATACTGTGTCATATCCATGCCACAATACTTACACACAGCTATATTATTATCTATCTCCTGTCCACATCTCAAACATTTCATAGCATACCTCCGATTATCTGTTGTATCTCTCCCATATCCTGTTACTTCGCAAGATATTTCTTAAGATACTGTCCTGTATATGACTGTGGTACCCGTGCAATCTCCTCGGGAGTCCCCTGTGCAATAACAGTTCCACCACCGGCACCACCTTCAGGTCCCATGTCAATAATATAATCTGCGGTCTTGATAACGTCAAGATTATGTTCGATAACCACTACTGTGTTGCCACCATCGCTAAGTCTTCTAAGTATATCAACAAGCCTGTGCACATCAGCGAAATGCAATCCAGTGGTAGGCTCATCGAGAACATATATTGTCTTGCCTGTACCTCGTCTTGACAGTTCCGTTGCAAGCTTGATTCTCTGTGCCTCCCCTCCAGACAGAGTCGTGGAGGGCTGTCCAAGTTTTATATATCCGAGTCCCACATCCCTGAGAGTCTCTATCTTCTTTAATATACGAGGTACATTTGCAAAGAATTCGCAGGCCTCATCCACTGTCATATCAAGTACCTCATGAATACTCTTTCCTTTGTACTTAACTTCCAGAGTCTCCCTGTTATATCTCTTTCCTCCACATACTTCACATGGCACATATATATCCGGAAGAAAATGCATCTCTATCTTAATAATTCCATCGCCACGGCACGCCTCACACCGGCCTCCAGATACATTAAAACTAAATCTTCCCTTGCTGTATCCACGCGCTTTTGCATCCTTTGTACCCGCAAACAGATCTCTGATCAGATCAAATGTTCCTGTATATGTGGCAGGGTTTGATCTTGGGCTTCTGCCTATCGGGGACTGATCTATATTGATGATCTTATCAAGTGCATCATAACCTATGATGTGATCATGCTTACCTGCTTTCACCCTGCTCCTGTTCAGTCTTCTTGCAAGCTTCTTATACAGAATCTCATTCACAAGCGAACTTTTTCCCGAACCCGACACACCTGTCACGCAGGTCATGATTCCAAGCGGAATGTCAACATCTATATGTTTCAGATTGTTCTCGTAAGCATTCTTGATGGTTATCCATCCTGTCGGCTTTCTCCTGACGTCCGGTACCTCTATCTTCTTTCTGCCGCTCAAATAATCACCAGTAATTGAATTCTCGCACTTCATGATCTCTTCTGCAGTGCCCTCAGCCACCACATATCCACCATCGGCACCGGCTCCCGGTCCTATATCTATTATGTGATCTGCTGCTCTCATGGTGTCCTCATCATGCTCCACAACTATCAGTGTATTTCCAAGATCTCTGAGATTCTTGAGTGCAGCGATCAATTTGTCATTATCCCTCTGATGAAGTCCTATACTTGGCTCATCAAGAATATATGCCACGCCCACAAGTCCTGAACCTATCTGTGTTGCAAGTCTGATTCTCTGCGCCTCACCGCCGGAAAGTGTGCTTGTTCCACGGCTCAGGCACAGATAATCAAGTCCCACGTCAATAAGGAAATGCAATCTTGATCTGATCTCCTTCAATATAGCGGCACCTATCATCTTCTGTCTGTCTGTAAGTTCAAGCTCCTTCATAAACTGAGCCAGTTCAGTAATCGGCAATTCCATCAGATCCGCAATATTCCTATCTCCCACAGTTACAGCCAGAGCAGTTGGCTTTAATCTCTTGCCACCGCAATCCTCACAAGGAGTTATCGTCATATATGTCTCATACTCTGCCCTGGTAGACTCCGCTGATGTCTCTCTATACCTTCTGGCAACATTCTTTAAAAGGCCTTCGAATGTAATATCATATACGCCTTCTCCGCGCTGTCCCTTATAGTGCACCTTTACAGGACGTGCGTTCTTTCCATATAATAAGAGATCCTTTATATCCTGCGGATAATCCTGGAAAGGTGTGTCCAGATCAAATTTATATTCAGTACATAAAGCCCTTAACACCGCATTTGCAAAACTCTTGCCATCATTGCACGATTGCCATCCAAGAACAGCTATTGCACCATCATTTATAGACATGCTTGGATCCGGTATCATAAGTTCAGGATCAAACTCCATCTTGAATCCAAGTCCCGCACATGTAGGACATGCGCCAAATGGATTGTTAAAAGAAAAACTTCTCGGTTCTATCTCATCTATGCTGATACCGCAGTCCGGGCATGAAAAACTGTCTGAGAAATTGATTACAGCGTTCTCCTTCTGAATACCATTCTCGTCCCTCTCTCCAATCACTTCTATCTTCATGAGACCTTCTGCAAGAGAAAGCGCAGTCTCTATGGAATCTGTGAGTCGTCGTTCCACATCCTGTCTGACAACCAGACGGTCAACAACAATATCTATATTGTGCTTTTTATTCTTATCAAGCTTTATCTCCTCCGACAGCTCATACATACTGCCATCGACAACAACTCTGACAAATCCACTCTTTTTTGCCTTCTCCAGAAGCTTTACATGCTCACCCTTTCTTCCTCTGACTACAGGGGCAAGCACCATAAACTTTGTTCTCTCCGGAAGCTTCATGATCTCATCCACCATCTGGTCAACGGTCTGTCTGCTTATGACTTTGCCACACTTTGGACAATGCGGTATACCAACTCTGGCATAGAGCAATCTGAAATAATCATATATCTCTGTAACCGTTCCAACGGTAGATCTAGGATTCCTGTTGGTCGACTTCTGGTCTATTGATATAGCCGGTGAAAGGCCCTCTATCTTGTCAACATCCGGCTTCTCCGCCTGACCAAGGAACTGCCTCGCATATGATGAAAGAGATTCCATATATCTTCTCTGTCCCTCTGCATATATCGTGTCAAATGCAAGAGATGACTTTCCCGATCCTGAAAGTCCAGTCACAACAACAAATTTGTCTCTTGGAATCTTGACATTTATATTCTTCAGGTTGTGTGCACGCGCTCCTTCGATCGTGATATATCTTCTATCTATATTCCTGCTGGCATTAAAATAATCATCATCCTTCATACTCGCATCTGTTATGTCTTCCAGATGCTTATCACATTCATAATTCTTACTGTCTTCCATCTTGATCTAACCTTTTCTCTCTATTATTTCTATTTGTTATATCCTATTATCTGCCTTGCTTCTATCTGTTCATATCTATAATATCTCTGAAATTACTTACCTACTATAATATGTCTATAATATCTCAAAAGGTCCTATATATACAAAGACCTGCAAGAACCACAGAATACTCTACTTCACTCTCATATATCGTATAAATCTGTGAGTTACACTAATCCTTATCATAATCTCTGAGTGCAGCCTTGTATACCTTAAGCTGATCCCTGACTTCTGCCGCAACCTCAAAGTTGAGGTCTGCTGCCGCCATATTCATCTTCTTGGTCAGCTTGGCGATAACCTTCTGAAGCTCCTTCTTCGTCATGGACTCAGCGTCCTTATCCTCCTCAGGAAGTGCTTCCTTCTTCACCTCTATGGTTATGAGATCTCTGATACTCTTCTCTATGGTCTTAGGTGTTATGCCGTGTTCCTCGTTATACTTCTGCTGTATCTCACGACGCCTGCTCGTCTCATCAAGAGCGTACTTCATGGAACCTGTTATGGTATCCGCATACATGATAACATGTCCATTCACATTTCGTGCAGCCCTTCCTATGGTCTGTATAAGCGAGGTCTCCGATCTCAGGAAGCCTTCCTTGTCAGCATCCAGTATTGCCACCAGTGTGATCTCCGGTATATCAAGGCCTTCTCTCAGAAGGTTGATTCCCACAAGAACATCAAATACGCCGAGACGAAGATCCCTCACAATCTCAACCCTCTCCATAGTGTCTATATCCGAATGCAGATATTTCACCTTTATATCATTATCCCTCATATAGCTGGTGAGATCCTCCGCCATACGCTTGGTAAGTGTTGTTACAAGCACCTTGTGTCCCTGCTCAGTCTCTTTGCGGACCTCCTTCAGCAGATCATCTATCTGTCCAGCAACCGGTCTGACCTCAACCGGAGGATCAAGAAGTCCCGTAGGTCTGATGATCTGTTCAGCCATAAGCATCTGGTGTTCTTCCTCGTATTTGCCTGGGGTAGCAGATACGAACATTACCTGATCCAGTTTCTGCTCAAATTCTGTGAAATTGAGCGGTCTGTTATCAAGTGCCGACGGAAGTCTGAACCCGTAATCCACCAGATTCATCTTACGGGAACGATCCCCAGAGTACATCGCACCGACCTGAGGCACCGTCATATGTGACTCATCTATAATAAGAAGAAAGTCATCATCAAAGAAATCCAGCAGTGTGCTCGGCGTCTCTCCGGTTGACCTTCCAGCCAGTGGGCCGGAATAATTCTCTATGCCAGAGCAGAATCCAGTCTCACGCATCATCTCCATATCAAAGTTGGTTCTCTCCTCGATACGCTGTGCCTCGATGAGCTTATCCTTTGACTTGAAATAAGCAACTCTGTCCTTGAGCTCCGCCTCTATCCTCTTCAGCGCCTTCTCCATCTTCTCCTGTCCAACTACATAGTGGGATGCAGGGAACAGACAGGTATATGTCAGATCCCTCTTTCCCTCTCCGGTGAGAGGATCAAATTCTGTGATTCTGTCAATCTCATCTCCAAAGAACTCTATCCTTATTCCATCGTCAAATGTAGACACAGGGATTATCTCAAGTACATCCCCGCGCACTCTGAACGTACCTCTCTGCAGATCCATGTCATTCCTGTCATACTGTATATCTGTCAGATCATCGATGACCTGATCTCTGTCCTTTATCATGCCTACTCTGAATGACAACATCTGATTCCTGTACTCGTCCGGATCACCGATACCATATATACAAGACACGGACGCAACCACTATGACATCTTTTCTGTCTATGAGCGCAGCTGTGGCGCTATGTCTCATACGATCAATATCATCATTGATTGACGAATCCTTTGCAATATAGGTATCCGTAGACGCCACGTACGCCTCTGGCTGATAGTAATCGTAGTATGATACAAAATACTCCACGGCATTGTTCGGAAAAAACTCTTTCATCTCCCCATAAAGCTGCGCCGCCAGAGTCTTGTTATGTGCAAGTATCAGCGTAGGCTTATTCAGCTGTTGTATAACATTCGCCATGGTAAATGTCTTACCGGATCCGGTTACACCAAGCAGTGTCTCGAACTGATTGCCTTCCTGAAAACCCTTTACCAACTTTTCTATTGCCTCCGGCTGATCTCCGGTGGGCTTGTATTCCGATACCAATTCAAAATGATCCATAAAAGTCTCCTACTCTATGCTAAAACCTGCATCTATTATATCGAACATTAGTTCTTATATCAAGTGAAAACACGGCAGTTGCTCAAGTTTATTTATCCCCTGAACAACTGCCACCATACATCAGCTCTTTATTAAAGTACTCTCAGCTCTTTGCTCACAACACCTACTATGCCACTAATTCGTCTCTCTCCAGACTTATCTCATAGCAGCCTTTCTCATCAACAGTCACCAATATCCTCTCAAATCCAGTATAAAAGCTCAGGATATACAGATCGTCTGCCTTTGCAATAACAGCCTCAGCATTCATCTCCGCCAGGTCTGCCATTGTGTCTTTAAGCACGCCCTCGCTGACCCTGATAATCTGTCTCTCCTTTTCCACCTGTTTATTCTCCTGAAGTTCCTGATAATAGAGGAAAAGTTTCTCCTCAAGTACCTTTGACCTGCAGTAGCATCTGTGAAAATAGCTGCTGATCATCATATAAAGCATGTATGCTGTCTCCTGCTGTCTGTGTGATTTCTTTTCAACAAATGAATATCTCATAATCGTTACCTCCATAATGAAAAAATAAACCTAAAATAAATCTACAAAACATCTGTCAATGTGTTATCAGAAGCTTCACCAACCAAACACCCTATAGATGCCTGCTCCCCGGTCTGTCATTCTTCAGCCGATGGCAGTCGCTGTGTCCGTATTCTTTGCTGCCCCGGATACCGGGCAGATGCTTTATTCAGTTGTCATTTGCAATCTGACCCATGCCCGAAAGGCAACAAAAAAAGAGTCATGATCGCAGACTTGTAGCGCTTGCTACTCATCATGTTTCCAAACTCTTCTACTTAAAATATGGTTTATTCAATTTTCATTATGGGTATCAGCAATCGCTGATATACGCATAGTACCAGATACTCATACATATGTCAACAAGCTTTTTCAATGGTTGTTATATCTTTTGTTTATTGAAGTCTATCTTATTTTATATGTAGAATAATTAGTAACACTATATATCTATCATTGGAACAATAAAGGCGAGTTAATATGGCAGAATTAGAATCAGTTATAGAACAAAGACTTATCGACCAGTTATGCAGTGGAGAATCACAATGGACATACAGACCAGATCTTAAAACTGAAGAACAGATATGGGCAAATTTCAAATACATACTTGAGCAAAATAACAAAGCAAAACTCGGAGACCAGCCTCTCACAGAATCTGAATTTGCAAAAATAAAAAATGATGTATCTCATGCTTCATTCTACGATGCAGGCAAATGGCTTGTAGGTGAAAATGGTAAGGTATATGTGCACATTCAGAGAGGAAATGAACAGCTGCACCTACTTGTTATGAACAATGAACATATCGCAGGTGGCTCAAGCGTTTACGAGGTTATCAACCAGTATCAGGCATTTGCAAATGACGACTATACGGATTCCCGCAATAGACGTTTTGATGTCACACTGCTGATAAATGGTATTCCTTTGATACACATTGAATTAAAGAATAAAGCCCACAACTACATAGAAGCTTTCAACCAGATAAAAAAATATGTTGGTGAAGGCAAGTTCCGTGGCATATTCTCCAATATTCAAATGTTTGTTGTAAGCAATGCAGTGGACACAAAGTATTTTTCTGCAGCAAGGGAAACTGAACTAAATAAAAAATTTATAACCGGATGGATAAACAAACACAATGAGCCGATTTCATATGGCACACCACAGGATCCGGAAAAAACATGACATCATATAAGGCAACAAGAAATCTTCTCATGGATATTCCATCCATCGAAAACGAGTTATGTTTTTACCTATAGTAAACGCAACCAACTCGTTCAACCTTTTTTTCTCCATTTCACCCTCCTCTCATTTTATGGTAATTCAGGTGAATTACGTATCTTTATATATGTATGACACTTCGTTTTTCTTCCCCCGTCAAATGTAATTTAATTAAATTACGTGTTTAAAGTTTTTGATATTTTTGTTTACTATCGTGTAAATTTACGTTATTATATTTACACGATAGTAAACGCAAAGTGAAAGTGTGGTGATACCCTATGAACAAATACGAAAAACTGGACGAACTCATAAACAAATGTAATGGCTATTTATTCACATCCGATGTTCAAAAAAATGGAATATCCCGAACATATCTTGCAAGATATGTAAAAGAAAATAACCTCGAAAGAGTTTCTAAAGGGATCTATATTTCTCCTAGTACATGGGAGGATGAATTGTTTATTTTACAACACAATTACTCCAAAGTTGTATTTTCTGGAGAGACAGCACTATATTTACATGGTTTGATTGATAGAGAGTACTCCGAAATCAATGTAACAATCCCGCCTAATTTCAACAGAACAAGATTATGCGAACAAGGCATTTCTGTACATCAGGAAAAAACCGAAATATATGAGCTGGGTATAATCGAGAAAGAAACTAATTTGGGTAATTTAGTCAGAGTATACAATAAAGAAAAATGCATTTGCGAAATGCTTAAAAACAGAAAAAATATTGATGTTCAACATTTCCAAACTGCAATGAAAACATATATGCACGACAAATCTAAAGAATTATCGAGGCTTATGTTTTACGCTGAAAAGTTAAAAGTAAAAGACGAATTGATGAAATATATAGAGGTAATGTTATGATAAAATCCGCAACACAGTTAAAAGCTAAAGTCAGGAATGTATCCAAAGGTGATGACAAGGTTGCAAAATCGATACTAAGAATATTTTTTATGGAACGTTTTCTTGAAAGAGTTTCCATATCCAAATATAAAAACAACTTCATTCTAAAGGGAGGGTTGCTTGTATCTGCATTGCTTGGAATTAATGTCAGAGCAACCATGGATATCGATACTACTGTCCAGGCTCTTCCTTTAACCAAGAATGACATAGTTGGAATCATTTTAGATATATGTGAGATTCCTATAGATGATAACGTATCATTCAAAATAATCTCTATAGATACAATTATGGATGACTTTGATTATCCCGGGATTCGTCTACATATGGAAGGTGCTCTTGATAGACTTCGTCAGCCCATCAAAGTTGATGTATCAACAGACGATGCTATCACACCCCAGGCAATAGAATACAACTACGAATTAATGTTTGAAAATAGAGTAATTTGTTTAAATACGTACAATATCGAAACTCTTTTAGCAGAAAAACTACAAACAATCATTGCTCGTGGCACAGCCAATACAAGGATGAGGGATTTCTATGATATATATGAAATTGTTCAAATGAAAAATTTCTCTTACGATATACTTAGAGATGCTTTTAGTAATACCTGTAAAAAACGTGAAACACCATTTTCTCGGAATACTATACTAGAAGAATTAAATAACATTTCCTCCAGTGTAGATATGAATGCCATGTGGAATAATTATAAGAACAAAAATTTTTATGTAGAAGATATCGAATATGAAGTTATAGTTCAATCAATAAGAAATACTATAACAAAAATTATTTAATTTAAAACTGTATATCCAAAAACGCCCTACGTTTCAGCAGCAATCTAAAAAGTTGTTAAAACGTAGGGGGTTTCATTTACCTTATCGCATCCTTCATGCTCTTCACATAATCTCTCACATAAGGCACACAGTCCTTGCCGTACTGGGCGCACAGCTTGACGATGGCTGAACCGACGATGACACCGTCTGACTTTTCCGCCATCTGCTTTGCCTGCTCAGGTGTGGATATTCCGAAGCCTACAGCGCAAGGGATGTCCTTCGCCTTCTTCACCAGATCGACCATTGCTCCTATGTCTGTGGTGATCTTGGTTCTGGTTCCTGTTACACCGAGTGATGACACGCAGTATACAAATCCACTCGCATCATTTGCGATCATGGATATTCTCTCATGGGATGTAGGCGCGATGAGTGAAATGAGATCCACATCATACTGCTTGCAGATTCCGTCAAACTCATCCTTCTCCTCGTAAGGAATGTCAGGAAGGATCAGACCGTCTATGCCGATCTCCTTGCATGTGCTGATAAATCTCTCCGAACCGTACGAGAACACGACATTTGCATATGTCATGAACACCATAGGTATTGTCACTTTCTTGCGGAGCTTTCTCACAAGGTCAAATACCTTGTCTGTCGTCACGCCGCCTGCGAGCGCTCTTATATTTGCCCCCTGAATGACCGGACCCTCGGCTGTCGGGTCTGAGAATGGGATTCCCAGTTCTATAAGGTCTGCACCGGCCTCAACCATTGCGTATACTACCTCCTCTGTCACATCCAGCGACGGATCGCCGCATGTCACAAATGGTATAAATGCTTTTCCATGTTCAAATGCTTTTGCTATATTACTCATAAAGATCCTCCCCTCTGTATCTTGCGATGGCTGCTACGTCCTTGTCGCCACGTCCTGATACATTGATCACTATTATTTTATCCTTATCCATTGTAGGTGCCAGCTTCATGGCGTAAGCCACAGCATGTGCGCTCTCTATCGCAGGGATGATTCCCTCGATCCTTGACAGATACTCAAATGCATCAACTGCCTCGTCATCTGTGATAGCCACATACTCTGCACGTCCGATGTCGTGAAGGTATGCATGCTCAGGTCCGATTCCCGGGTAGTCAAGTCCCGCTGAGATCGAATATACAGGTGCGATCTGGCCAAATTCATCCTGACAGAAGTAGGACTTCATGCCGTGGAATATACCAAGTTTTCCGGTTGCGATGGTTGCCGCAGTCTCGAATGTATCAACGCCTCTGCCTGCTGCCTCACAGCCGATCAGCCTGACGCTCTCGTCAGGTATGAAATCGTAGAAAGCTCCGATGGCATTTGAACCGCCGCCCACACATGCCATGACAACATCAGGGAGTCTTCCCTCCTTCTCCATGAGCTGTGCCTTGATCTCTTTACTGATCACAGCCTGGAAATCACGGACGATCTCAGGGAAAGGATATGGTCCCATGACTGAGCCGAGTACATAGTGTGTGTCATCAATCCTGCTTGTCCACTCACGAAATGCCTCAGATACAGCATCCTTAAGTGTGGCTGTTCCTGTCTTTACCGGATGGACCTTTGCACCCAGAAGTCTCATTCTGTACACGTTGAGAGCCTGTCTGATCGTGTCCTCCTCGCCCATGTATATCTCGCACTCCATGCCCATCATAGCTGCAACTGTCGCTGTTGCAACTCCATGCTGTCCGGCACCAGTCTCCGCGATGACTCTTGTCTTGCCCATTCTCTTGGCAAGGAGCATCTGTCCGATTACATTGTTGATCTTGTGTGCTCCTGTGTGGTTCAGATCCTCTCTCTTGAGGTAGATCTTTGCACCTCCCAGATCCTTTGTCATTCTCTCTGCATAGTAAAGTCTGCTAGGTCTTCCCGCATACTCGTTGAGCATCTCTGTGAGTTCTCTGTTGAACTCCGGATCATCCTTATATTTCTTGTAAGCTTCCTCCAGCTCCAGCATCGCATTCATCAGAGTCTCTGGAATGTACTGTCCGCCGTGAACGCCAAATCTGCCTTTTGACATATATTTTTCCTCCTGTTTCTTCTATTATATATGTACTTATATTACTCGCCTCTAAGCTCTGCAAATAACTTCTTCTTATCGGAACTTCTCATAAATGTCTCGCCTATGAGCACCGCATCCGTTCCATTTTCCTTTAGCCTGTCTATGTCCTCTTTTGTCTTGATTCCACTCTCTGATACATACACCATCTTCTGATGAACGGAACACTCCACAAAGGGGTCAGGCCCCTTCGTTGAGCCTTTTGTTGATTCCTTCATTGGGGAACGCTTTGCCGGCACCATGTCCGGTATCAGCTTTCTAAGACGAACGCTGTTCATGATGTCCACCGTAAATGTTCTGAGGTCTCTGTTGTTCACTCCAATGATGCTGGCTCCGCAGGCTATCGCCCGTCTGACCTCCTCCTCATCGTGAGCCTCAACCAGAGCCGACATTCCAAGTTCGTGTGCAAGCTGCAGGTATGATGCAAGCTGTTCGTCATCCAGTATGGCGCAAATCAAAAGCACCGCCGAGGCTCCTATGACCTTTGCCTCATATATCATATACTCATCAACTGTGAAATCCTTCCTCAGCAGCGGTATATTTACCTCCTTCTTTATGTCCATCAGGAACTGATTGCTTCCCTGGAAGTAAAATGGCTCAGTGAGCACGGATATTGCCGAGGCGCCAGCCGCCTCATATTCCTTTGCTATCTCAACATAAGGAAAGTCCGGTGCGATAAGCCCCTTGGAAGGCGAAGCCTTCTTGACCTCACAGATAAACGATATTCCATCCGCCGCCAGATTGTCCCTAAATAGGAACTTACTATATGGGCTGCTGCCGTTATTCGTCTCTCTGGCAACTATATCAAGTGCCCGTCTCTTCATCTCCTCAAGAGGGACTTTTTTCTTCTGCTCCGCCACACGTTTCTTTGTCTTTTCAGCTATCTCATCTAATATCATCTCTTACCTCTCTATGCAACTTTCTATATGGTCTGTGATGAAACTTATCTAAGCATTTGTCAGTCTTACAAATGCCTCAAGCGTCTCAGCAGCCTTGCCACTGTCGATCATGTCCTCTGCTACCTTTATTCCATCCGCTATGGAGTCCGCCTTGCCTGCAATGTAGATACAAGCTGCTGCGTTCAGTACAACCGCATTTCTCTTGGCTCCTTTGATCTTGCCTGACAGGATATCGCGGGTAATCTGCGCGTTTTCCTCAGGACCGCCGCCCACCAGATCCTCCTTGCTGCATCTCTCAAATCCGAAATCCTCTGGCTTGATCTCGTACTTTGTGATCTCGCCATCTTTGATCTCTGCAACTGTTGTAGGTGCGCTCATGGATATCTCATCCAGACAATCCTGTCCGTATACGACAAGTCCCCGCTTTACGCCAAGACCAACAAGTACAGGAGCCATCTGATCAACAAGCTCCTCCTTGTATACTCCCATGATCTGCATCTGAGCCTTTGCCGGGTTGGTAAGAGGACCAAGGATATTGAATACTGTTGGTATTCCAAGTGCCTTTCTGACCGGACCTGCATATTTCATCGCCTTGTGATAAACCTGGGCAAACATAAAGCTCATGTTGCACTCAGCTAGAACCTTTCCCATCTTCTCAGGTGATATGGAGATATTTACACCAAGTGCCTCAAGGACATCCGCAGCGCCACTTTTGCTTGATACGCTTCTGTTGCCATGCTTTGCGATCGGTACTCCGGCCGCTGCTGCAACTATACCACTCGTTGTCGATATGTTAAATGAATTCGCACAATCTCCGCCTGTTCCCACGATCTCAAGAACATCTATTCCATCATGTGGAAGAGACTCCGCATGGTCTCTCATTCCATTTGCACTGGCTGTTATCTCGTCAAGCGTCTCGCCCTTCATGTGAAGCGCTGTGAGATATCCCGCCGTTGTCTCTCCCGGCACCTGGCCACTGAATATCTCATCCATGCTGGCATATGCCTCATCGTAAGTAAGATTCTGTCCTGCTGCTACCTTCTTAAGAGTTTCCTGTATCATCGCCATATCCTCCTTATTTTATATCTCTAAAAAATTCCTGAGCATTATCTTGCCCTTCGGTGTCAGTATCGACTCCGGATGGAACTGAACTCCATATACCTCATAATCCCTGTGTTTCACTGCCATGATCTCTCCATCCTCCGTCCTGGCTGTGACCTCCAGACATTCCGGAAAATTCTCATCGGCTGCTGCCAGTGAATGATATCTGGCAACCTGTATCTTGCTCTGAAGTCCTCTGAACAATCTGCAGTTCAGATTCACATCAACCAGCGACATCTTTCCATGCATAAGTTTCTTTGCATATGTGACTGTCGCACCATATGTCTCACAAATCGCCTGATGTCCGAGACACACGCCGAGGATTGGTACTTTTCCTGCAAAATATCTCACCGCTTCCTCACACATTCCCGCATCCGAAGGTCTTCCAGGCCCCGGTGAAATGATTATGTGATCCGGATTCATCGCTTCAATCTCCTCACAGGTGAACTCATCATTTCTTATGACCTTTATATCCGGATTTATTGCCCCCACAAGCTGATACAGGTTGTAGGAGAAGCTGTCATAATTATCTATAAGTATTGTCATTTATTTTGTCCTCCTTATTTTTATTGTGCATGCGCATGAAAGGCGCTCCGCGCGGCGCATTCATTATCATAAGGAATCTCCCGCAAGCAGGTCCTCCTTATTTTTATTGTGCATGCGCATGAAAGGCGCTCCGCGCGGCGCACGCATTATCATAAGGAATCTCCCGCAAGCGGGTCCTCCTTATGATATATCCTGGCTCATGGTGAGTGCTGTCGTAACCGCCTTTGCCTTATTGATACATTCCTGGAACTCATTTGCCGGAACACTGTCCGCCACGATTCCTGCTCCGGATCTGACAAATACCTTATCACCCTTTTTGTATGCGATCCTTATGGCTATACATGTATCAAGATTTCCCGTGAAATCTATGTATCCTATGGCACCGCCATATATTCCTCTCTTGTTGTCCTCCAGCTCGTTGATGATCTGACACGCCCTGATCTTCGGTGCTCCCGAGAGGGTTCCTGCCGGAAGTACCGCATCCACGGCTGACAGCTCATCATACCTGCTGTCATCGATCTCTCCTTTGACCGTTGACCCGATATGCATTACATGTGAGTATCTTTGAACCTTCATGTACTGCTCAACCTCAACAGTTCCGAACTTGCTTATCTTGCCAAGATCATTTCTTCCGAGATCCACCAGCATGTTGTGCTCCGCCAGCTCCTTCTCATCCGCCATAAGTCCGGCCTCAAGTCTCATATCCTCTTCCTTTGTCTTTCCCCTCGGTCTCGTTCCGGCAAGTGGGAATGTGTGGAGCACGCCATTCTCAAGTTTTACCAGTGTCTCAGGTGACGCTCCCGCAACCTCTATCTGGTCTCCGCTGAAGTAGAACATATAAGGTGATGGATTTGTGCTTCTGAGAACTCTGTATGTATTGAACAGTGATCCCTCCATCTCAGCCTCAAGTCTGTTGGACAGAACCACCTGGAAGATATCCCCCTCAAATATGTACTTCTTTGCCCTCTCGACCATGCTGCAATACTTCTCTTTGTCAAACAGAGGCTTGAAATCACTCTTCATCTTAACCGGCTCTATCTCAGCCATCTCTCCATCGAGGATCAGCTTCTTCATATCTTCTATGTCAGCAAGTGCCTTTGCATATCCAGCTTCTATATCGGATGTATCGGCATTTGCAATGAGGATAAGCTTAGACTTGAAATTGTCAAATGCAATGACCTTGTCAAATAACATCAGATCCAGATCCTGAAATCCCTCATCGTCCTCGGCATCGATCACAAGCTTCTTCTCACTGTACTTTATATAATCATATGAGAAGTAACCGACAAACCCGCCTGTAAATGTTGGAAGTCCTTCTATCTTCGGACTCTTGTAATCCTTGAGAATCTCTCTTATGAATACCTCAGGATGAATGTCATCCGCTTCCTTTATCACATTTCCATCTATGTCCTTGAGTTGTATGTGCCCATTCATGCATGTGACATCAAGCTTTGGATTGTAACCAAGAAATGTGTAGCGTCCCCACACCTCCTGATTCTCCACGCTCTCAAGTATGTAACAGTGCTCATTTGCCGCTTTCAGCTTTCTGAGTAAGTTGATAGGTGTGATCACATCCGATAACATCTCGCAGCACACCGGAACCATCCTGTATCCGTCTGCCGCATATTTCTTTGCCTCGCTAAGTTCTGGTCTTATCATGTCTCATCCTCCTTGTTTTTGAACACTATCCTGTATTCAAGAAATTTCCCTGTGCTCATCTCTTTCGTATACGTCTTTCAGGCTGTCGTCAAAGGATTTGTCAAATGTCACATGTCTTTCTGCAAACTAAAAAAGCACCACAGGACATAAAAAAAATTCCTTATCCTACAAACATTAGGACAAGAAATCTAATCTCCTGCGGTGCCACCTAATTTCATCAATAAATAAAAAAAAATATATA
>ULUO01064536.1_pt1 | contig 45813 bp, 41 predicted proteins | sample 1958611 | NCBI WGS metagenome assembly ULUO01 (sample SAMEA4835762, study PRJEB28245) | human gut metagenome | biome: gut microbiome; material: fecal sample | place: Denmark | collected 2008
GATCTGCCCCACTCGACGGAGGAGAGAGGGGCGTTACCAAAGATGAGGAGAATGCGATATCAACACTTAAAAGAAGATAGAGCTGAGTAGGACAATAGTTGCTATGTATAACGAGGTGTTTTTATCTATTTGGAATATAAAATAGAAAAAGATACAAAATTTTCGCAAAAGTCCTTGATTCGAGTCAAAAGATACACGAATTGTAAATTCTTGTATCTTTTGAGAAAAATTCCTCTGAAAAGATACAATATTGTATCTAAACGGCTAAAATAACATAGCTTTGCGAAAAACAAAAGAGAATCAAAAAGACAACAACAATAAAAGTAAAACAAAAGAAACTACAGAAAACAAAGGAAAAAAGAACGCTACAGAAAAACAAAAGGAAACAAAGAAAAAAGTCACACAGGACGATAAATTATAGAAAGAAGAATGGCAATGACAAATTCACAGGATTTATTTGAAAAATCACAGAAGGTGATTCCAGGTGGCGTCAATTCACCGGTCAGGGCATTTGGCTCGGTGGGACGGACACCTGTATTTATGAAGAAAGCAAAAGGTTCACATATATTTGACGAGGATGGCAACTCCTATGTGGATTATGTCTGCTCCTGGGGACCGGGAATTCTGGGGCATGCCGATGACAGAGTCATAGATGCGGTAAAGGCTGCTTGTGATGACGGACTTACATTTGGCGCACCGACAAGGAAAGAACTCGAGATCGCAGAGCTGATAAATGAGCTCATGCCGTCAATGGAGCTGACACGAATGGTCAACTCGGGAACAGAGGCGGTGATGAGTGCCCTCAGAGTGGCGAGGGGATTTACAGGCAGAGACAAGATTGTAAAGTTCCGCGGCTGCTATCACGGACACAGTGATGGACTTCTGGTCAAGGCAGGCTCGGCGGCACTTACACAGTCAGTTCCGGACAGTCTGGGAGTTCCAAAGTCGTATACACAGCATACACTCATAGCTGAGTATAACAACGAGGACAGCGTAAAGAAGTTATTTGAGGCGGAGGGCAAAGACATTGCTGCAATCGTGGTCGAGCCGGTTGCCGCAAATATGGGAGTTGTCCCACCGCATGATGGATTCCTTCAGTTCCTCAGGGACATAACAAATGAGTACGGCGCACTTCTTATATTTGATGAGGTCATCACAGGTTTCAGACTCAGCCTTGGCGGTGCCCAGGAATACTTCGGGGTAAAGCCTGATCTCACAACACTTGGCAAGATAGTCGGAGGCGGAATGCCGGTGGGAGCATACGGCGGACGCCGCGATGTCATGAGCATGGTGGCACCACTTGGCGGAGTATATCAGGCGGGAACCCTGTCGGGCAATCCGATTGCCATGACAGCCGGACTCACAACGCTCCGCATACTCCAGAAGGAGAAGGATACAATATATCCGGCGATAGAAAAGAGCACAAGGCAGATAGCCGACACAGTCAGAAGCACATTTGGCGACACAGTCCATGTCAACCAGATAGGCTCACTGATGAGCGTATTCTTCACAGATCAGGAAGTAGTGGATATGGACACATCAATATCCAGCGACACCGCAAGGTATGCAAAGTATTTCTCATACATGCTGGACAACGGAATCTACCTTGCTCCATCACAGTTTGAGGCAATGTTCGTGTCCTACGCACATAGCAAGGAAGACGTATCCAAAACCTGTGAATTAATAAAGGCATATAAATAGAATTAAAGTGACTTAAATAAGTCAGACGACGTCTCATTAGAAGTATCTTTAAATTTTATATTGCAAGAATAATAAGACAAGTATTAAAAAGTAGTTTTGAAAAACAAGGAGAAAATATGAGAGATTTGGTTATTGTGGGCAGCGGCCCTGCGGGTCTGTCCGCCGCAGTCTACGCCAAGAGGGCGATGATGGACGTGGTGGTATTGGAGAAGGAGGCATTCTCCGGCGGGCAGATAGTAAATACAGAGCAGGTTGACAACTACCTTGGACTGCCGGGAATAAGCGGCTTTGACATGGGTATGAAGTTCAGAGAACATGCGGATACATTTGGCGTGGAGTTCGATGACAGAGAGGTGACAGCCATCGAGGATCACGGCGATCACAAGAAGGTCAGCCTGGAGGATGGCAGCAGCATAGAGACAAAGGCGGTTCTGATAGCCACGGGCGCAAAGCACAGAAAGCTTGGCATTCCCGGTGAGGAGGAATTCACAGGGGCAGGAGTTTCTTACTGTGCTACATGTGATGGAGCATTTTTTAGGAACAAAGAAGTCGCAGTTGTGGGCGGAGGTAACATAGCCCTTGAGGATGCCCTGTATTTGTCAAAAATGTGCAGCAAGGTGCATCTGATCCACAGAAGAGATGAGTTCAGAGGCGAGAAAATACTCGGAGCGCAGGTGCTTGAGACTGAGAATATAGAATTCCATCCATTTGCACAGGTGACAGAGATAGGTGGAACGCCGGGCAAGCTGGAACTCAAGGTTGCTGTGAATACACCAAAAACAGTGGGCGGACAGGCAGATGCAGGGGCAAATGTCAATGCGTCTAGTGAAGAAACATCGGCATTTGGCAGCCACGATTTCACACTTCCAGTAGCCGGTGTATTTATAGCAATAGGCACAAGTCCAATCACAGACTTCCTCGGTGACGTTGTGAAGCTCGACGACGCTGGCTATGTTGCAGCGGGCGAGACCGGACAGACCAGCACACCGGGAATATTTGCTGCGGGAGATGTGAGAACCAAGGCAGTGCGCCAGGTGGCGACAGCAGTCGGAGATGGTGCAGCAGTTATCCATTATGTAGAGGAATATCTGAATGGTTTTAAAAAATAAGGATAACTGAAACAGCTGATTAGCATATATGATTAACGATATAGAAATATACTCATAAAAAATAAATAGAATAATTGGGAAGCAATTGGCATGGAGATAAAGCATGGAATGTAAATGCATAACTGTTTTTCTCCCTGCCAAAAAAAATAAAACTAATTCATAGTAATTCTATAGGTAAAATATAACAACGAACAGGAGGCAGAAAAATGTTAATATCATCAAAGGGACAATATGCATTGAGACTCATGGTAGATATATCTATAAATAGTGGCAGCACGGTTACTGTCAAAGCTGTAGCCAGAAGATGTGGATTGTCTGACAAATATCTTGAGCAGGTTACATCTTCTCTGCTAAAGGCAGGATATTTAAGGAGCGTGAGAGGACCGAGGGGCGGTTACCGTCTGAACATGCCGGCGGAGGAGATCACGGTTGGGATGGTGCTAAGGGCGATTGAGGGCAGGATATCACCGATCGATAATCGAGTTGATGAGGATGGCGACACCAACATGGTCATGAACGATGTCATCGGAGAGGTGTGGGATGACCTTGAATCTGCCATCAACAATGTCCTTGACAACAAAACCATCGCCGACCTCACCCGGGAGTACAGTGACCGGATCGGATACATGTACTCAATATAAATCAGGGACGGAGGGGTCAGGCACCTCCGTCCCTGGAAGGGGTCGGAGGTCAATAAGATTTCAGTTGAAAAAAAACTTAATTTGTATATAGTTGTAGTGGGATATATATCATAGTAGGAGAATAAGAGATGTTAACACAGTTTTCGAGAACAGAGCTGCTATTTGGCAAGGAAGCCATGGACAAGCTGGCAGGCTCTAAGGTAGCGGTATTTGGAATAGGCGGAGTTGGCGGTTATGTATGCGAGGCGCTGGTCAGAAGCGGTGTCGGAGCATTTGACTTGATAGATGATGACAAGGTGTGTCTTACAAATCTCAACAGACAGATCATAGCGACCAGAAGCACAGTGGGAAAGTACAAGACCGATGTTATGAGGGACAGGATGCTTGACATCAATCCGAAGGTGGAGGTAGAGGTACACAAATGTTTCTTCCTCCCGGAGAATGCGGATGACTTCCCTTGGGACAGCTACGATTATGTGGTCGACGCGGTGGACACCGTGACAGCCAAGATCGCTCTTGTCATGAAGTGTAAGGAGAAGAACATTCCGATCATCAGCAGCATGGGTGCGGGAAACAAGCTTGATGGAAGCCAGTTCAAGGTTGCAGATATATACAAGACAAAGGTGTGCCCGCTCGCGAAGGTCATGAGAAGAGAACTGAAGAAGAGGGGCGTCAAGAAACTCAAGGTCGTATACTCGGAAGAGATTCCGACAAGGCCGATCGAGGATATGGCGATAAGCTGCAGAAACAACTGCATCTGTCCTCCAGGAGCAGAACACAAATGTACAGAGCGCAGAGACATCCCTGGCAGTGTGGCATTTGTGCCATCAGTCGCAGGACTTATCATAGCCGGTGAGGTTGCAAAGGATCTCATCAGGGTGTAAAAAAAGGACGCTGAGAAATCAGCGCCTTCTCCATAAAAATACCAGAGTTCCAAGCAGAACCGCACTCCCATAGATGAATGGTGCATTTTTGTTACTGCTCAAAGTTCTTTCCGTATAAGATACGGATGGATTATCCGGGTTGTAATATATTGCGATGAACGACATGGAGCTGTAATTTGTTAGACCGCGGACGGAAAGAAAACCATTGTGCAATACTCCGGACTGGTCGCGGTATTCATAGTTGATATGGGTTCTTTTACTGACTCTTCTGACAGATGTGATATCGGCGGACGTTCTGGTATAGTCTTGCTCGATACGGCATGCCTTACCCCGTATGTAAAGACCGACGACCACAGCTATGATGAATGATGCTATTGGAATAATGTAAGTCGTATAAGGTAATAGTCTGAAAAAAATACTGATAGAATCCCCTGATGTTAAAATCATAATATACCCCCTGAAATTGTTGTTTCCCCAAATGTCAGACATGAGATTACTATTTACATGCCGGACTTGTATGTGTAGATTATAATATAAAGTGGACAGGTTGAGAATCCCTTAATTTAAGCGGACAAGTCTGTTAAAATAGCAAATTACAGGTAATAAATATACTGCTGTTTGCACTGCCGCTCATGGTGGTCATAAGCTCAGTCATATTCGCATTTGCCGGAAGTGATAACATGGCGATAATAGGCCAATAATATAATAGAGAATATACAAAAGGAAGATGAACGAGATGGATAATAAAGAAGAAAAGAAGATTATAAGACAGGAGTTCCTGACAGGTGAGAGAGCTCTTTTCATGGGAAAAAATCTCGATATATATGATACGATATTTGATGATGGCGAGTCTCCACTTAAGGAGAGCAGCGATATAAATCTGTACGGCAGCATGTTCAAATGGAAGTATCCGCTGTGGTACAGCAAGAACATTGTTGCGGAGGATTGTCACTGGTTTGAGATGGCGAGAGCCGGAGTCTGGTACACAGATAATATCGCAGTGAGGCGGGCACTCATCCAGGCGCCAAAAAACTTCCGCAGATGTAAAGGCCTGGAGCTTACAGATGTGACATTCACCCATGCTGAGGAGACACTGTGGAGCTGCGATGACGTGACAATGGACCACGTGACAGCAAAAGGCGACTATTTTGCCATGAACAGCAAAAATATGAAGATAGACGACCTGAGGCTTGACGGCAACTATTCATTTGACGGATGTAAGAATGTGGAGGTAAGAAATTCCAATCTGCTTTCAAAGGATGCATTCTGGAATACAGAGAACGTGACCGTATATGATTCATTCATATCGGGCGAGTATCTTGGCTGGAACGCAAAAAACCTCACCCTGGTGAACTGCACCATCGAGAGCCTTCAGGGCATGTGTTATATCGATAACCTTGTGATGAAGAATTGCAAGCTCATCAACACAACACTTGCATTTGAATACTCAACAGTGGATGCCGACATCTGCAGCAAGATAGACAGCGTCATGAATCCGACGTCAGGGACCATCAAAGCCAAGCACATTGACAACCTGATAATAGAAAAGGATAAAGTAGATCCGTCAAAGACGAAAATAATAGTACAGGACTAAACGAGTTTAAGATTTGGTGACATATCATAACGTAAATGAGATTCCGCGGCTGATGTGGTGAAACGAGTTGGCACATCAGCCACGGAATCTCTCCATGAAGTGGAGGGACAAACATGAAGTTTGATTTTGACAAGGTTATAGACAGACGCGGCACAGGCTCCCTGAAATGGGACGTGCCGGAAAATGAACTGCCAATGTGGGTGGCAGATATGGATTTCCAGACGGCTCCGTGCATCAGGGAGGCACTGTCAGCCCGGGTGGAGCACGGAATATTCGGATACTCCATCATCCCGGACGAGTGGGCAGATGCATACGTGAACTGGTGGGGCAGCAGACACGGATTTGCGATAGACAGGGATTGGCTGGTGTTCTGCACCGGAGTCAACCCAGCCATATCAACGGCGGTGAGAAAGCTCACCACACCCGCAGAGAATGTTGTAGTGCAGACCCCTGTATATAATATTTTCTTCAATTCTATATACAACAATGGGCGAAATATATTGGAGAGCCCTCTGAAATATGACGGTGAGGGATATGCCATGGACTTTGAGGATCTTGAGGCAAAGCTTGCAGATCCACAGACCAGCCTCATGATACTCTGCAATCCACAGAATCCTGCGGGGAAGATCTGGGATAAGGAGACGCTTGCTCATGTGGGAGAGCTCTGCGCAAAGTATGGTGTGACGGTCATCTCGGATGAGATACACTGCGATCTCACTGATCCTGGAAAGGAGTATGTGCCATTTGCCACGGCATCTGACACATGCAGGGATATAAGTGTGACCTGTATTGCGCCGACAAAGACTTTCAACATAGCGGGAATCCAGACCGCAGCAATTGTGGTTCCGGATAAATTCCTGAGACACAAGATGTGGAGAGGTCTGAACACAGACGAGGTAGCCGAGCCAAATGCATTTGCTGTGGATGCGGCGATAGCAGCATTTACACAAGGCGGCGAGTGGCTGGACAGTCTCAGACAGTATCTTTATGAGAACAAGCAGTATGTCAGGAAGTTTATAGATGAAAAAGTGCCGGGTATAAAGGTAGTGTATTCGGAGGCCACATATCTGCTCTGGCTTGACTGCAGCGGAATCTGCGGCGCTGACGGCGAAGATGGCAATGCCAAGACTCTGTCGAAATTCATCAGAAAGAACACCGGGCTCTATATGTCACCAGGACTTTCATACGGCAAGAACGGAAAGACATTTATCAGGCTTAACATTGCATGTCCAAGATCGACAGTGGAAGATGGTATGAGAAGACTTGCAGAGGGAGTCAGTGAGTTTAAGAAATCGTTTGGCATAGGGGCTGTAAGCAGTGATGGCGAGCACGGACATTTGGCAGGTGTATGTTCAGGACAGACATCTGAAGAAAGTACGATAAAGAAGGAGATATAGATGAGTAGCAGTGAAAACTTGCTGAAGGACATGATATCTGGAAAGTCCATGACCGCATCCCAGCAGATAGGACTTACGGTCAGGCTCAGTATCCCGGCGATCCTTGCCCAGATCTCGTCCATTGTCATGCAGTACATCGATGCATCCATGGTGGGGCGTCTTGGTGCAAATGCATCGGGAGCCATCGGACTTGTCTCGTCCACGACATGGTTGTTTGGCGGGCTGTGCATTGCAGTGACTACAGGATTTACTGTGCAGATAGCCCAGGCTGTGGGCGCTGGAGAGGATAAATCTGCCAGAAATATCATGAAACAGGGACTTATAATAGCCCTTTGCATAAGCGCCCTGCTCGCACTCGTTGCAGCACTTATAAGCACACCGCTTCCGAGATGGCTCGGCGGTGAAGCTGCGATACAGAAGATGGCAAGCCAGTATTTCCTTGTGTACATGCTGGGACTTCCCGCTCTGCAGATGAACAGCATAGCGGGTGGCATGCACCAGAGCTCCGGAAATATGAGACTACCAGGTATACTGAATGTCATGTGCTGTGTGATGGATGTGATCTTCAATTTGTTCTTTATATTTCCGACAAGAATTGTAAATTTAAGTATTCCGTTTTTATCCAGTGTAAAGCTGGCTGGTTCTCAGATGGCAGGAACGGTTCAGGCAGAAGCCTTTGGTTCCCATTTGTCAACACTTGTGCAGTCTGAAACCTCGATGAATGGACTGACATTTACCATGCCGGGACTTGGTCTTGGCGTTGCCGGGGCGGCGCTTGGAACCATCACAGCGGAGGCTGTCACCTGTGCCATCATGGTCACTGCACTTCTGTGGAAGAACAAGAATCTTCATTTAAGAAAGGGCGAACATTTAAGGTTTCATAGGGATATACTTGTCAAAGCGGTAAAGATAGGAGTGCCGGTGGGACTTGAGCAGATGGTCATGTGTTCAGCGTATGTCATGTCCACAAAGATCGTGTCACCGCTCGGAACAATAGCCATCGCAGCCAACTCATTTGCGGTTACTGCGGAGAGCTTCTGCTACATGCCGGGATACGGAGTGCAGGCGGCAGCAACTACACTTGTGGGACAATGCGTGGGAGCCGGACAAAAACAGTTGTCCAGAAGGATGGCATGGATTACAATGGGATTAGGTGTGTCGGTTATGACCGTTGGCGGAGTCCTCATGTACATAGCAGCTCCGGCCATGATAGGTGTACTGACCCCGAACGAAGAGATAAGAAATCTAGGTGCGGCAGTGCTGAGGATAGAGGCATTTGCCGAACCATTTTACGCCGCATCCATAGTTGCTTCGGGAGCACTCAGGGGAGCCGGGGACACTCTGGTCCCAAGCTGCATGAACTTTGCCAGTATGTGGTGCGTGCGGATACCGCTTGCAGCTATACTTGCACCGAGGGTGGGGCTCTATGGTGTATGGATCGCCATGTGCGTGGAGCTCTGTTTCAGGGGTATCCTGTTCACCACAAGGCTTAAACGGGAAAGATGGATGCGGGTGTTTGACGAAAAATAAAAGCGGCACCAGCACTCGCAGAGAATAACTGCCCGCTGAGTGCCGGTGGGCTAAAATGTCCCTGTCAGGTATGATTAAACTTGCAAATAATAAAACATCATCATAGGAGGTAGACATGCCAGTATTTGATTTCAGTGGAAGTGACAACAAGAATAAGAACATAGTTACATATGAGACATTTCAGTCATCGGAAAGAACAGCCACGGCGGAGAAGCCGATCATGCTCCTGGAGAACACGGCCAGGAAGTGGGCACACCACTCCAGCGGAAAGTTCACGAATCCGATCAAGAGAACCGCATTTGAATTTGACGAGGTAGACGGTGTCCAGTCCGCAGACATATTGAAGATAGATGCGAGATTTGTAAGCCTTCTCAAATGGCTCGGTGAGAATCATATCAATGTCCGTCTGTCAGGAGAGAACAGACCGGAAGGCTATGCGGTATACAAGATAAGGGATACGGAGTTCGGCGGCGGGGCAAAGCTGTCGGCAAATGACGGATTCCTTCAGTTCATGATAGAACGACTTCTTGCCAGCGATGCTCCTTCAGAAGAGGAGAAATCCGAGGAGGAAGAAGAGGAGGAGGCACTTGGCGATGACATGAAGCTTACAAGCATGCAGAGTATCATAGACTTCATGCACTGTGCCGGAAGAACGCTCCCTGACAATATAAGACTGTGGGCGAGAAGAAATCTTGCGGTTGCCAGATCCAGCGAGGTATCCCCTGAGGAGAGACGCCACGCGCAGAGAGCACTCTCTATGGCGATGAACATCAGATGGAAGAGCAATTATTTTGAGGCGATAGATCCAGATGAGGCGAGAAGAATACTGGACGAAGAACTCTACGGAATGGAGAAGGTCAAGCAGAGGATCATCGAGACGATCATCCAGATCAATCGTACACATACACTTCCTGCATATGGACTTCTGCTCTGCGGACCTGCCGGAACAGGAAAGTCACAGATAGCATATGCGGTTGCAAGAATACTGAGACTTCCATGGACGACCCTTGACATGAGTTCCATCAATGATCCGGAGCAGCTGACAGGAAGCTCAAGAGTGTATTCCAATGCCAAGCCGGGAATCATCATGGAGGCATTTTCACAGGCTGGCGAGTCCAACCTTGTATTCATCATCAACGAGCTGGACAAGGCAAACTCCGGCAAGGGCAACGGCAATCCTGCGGATGTACTGCTGACACTGCTGGACAACCTGGGATTCACTGACAACTATATGGAGTGCATGATCCCGACAAATGGTGTATACCCTATAGCAACGGCAAATGATAAGGAGAATATCAGCAAGCCAATCATGTCGAGATTTGCGGTCATAGATATACCGGATTACACCCCGGGTGAGAAGAAGGAGATATTCAACAAATTCGTTCTGCCTAAGGTTCTCAAGCGCATCGGACTTGAAGGGAGCGAGTGCATCATCCTTCCAGACGGTGTGGATGCGGTCATAAGGAAGTGCGACGGCGTGACCGGAATCAGAGATATAGAGCAGGCTGCAGAGCACATAGTTGCACACGCACTCTACCAGATCGAGGTAAACCACGTCCAGAGCGTGACATTTGACGGAGCTATGATAGAGGAGCTTTTGAGCTGAATATCGTCATATTACACAATTTACATTACAGAAAGTATTATGGTATACTCTCCCTATGAAACAAGTTTCATAGGGAGAGTATATTTATAAATGGCAAGTATAAGAGATGTTGCAAAGGAGGCCGGTGTTGCTATCTGCACGGTGTCAAGACTTATCAACGGCACGGCAAAAGTTGAACCCGAGACTCAAAAGAAGATAGAAGATGCGATGAAGAAACTGGATTATGTTCCAAATGAGCTTGCGCGCGGCATGTTCAAGGGCAGGTCCAATTCCATTGCGATGCTGGTTCCAAATATACAGCACCCATGGTTCTCATCACTGGCATCGGAGATTGAAAAGACACTTTATGAGAAAAAGTACAAATTCATGCTTTTTTCCACATCGGACGACAAGCAGAGGGAGAAGGAATGTTTTAAGCTGTTAAAGTCCAATATCGTGGACGGAATCATATGCGGAACAACCACAAGCACAGCAAAGGAATATCAGAGGATAGACAAGCCTATGGTCATGCTGGATTACATGGTGGGAAACAAATTCCCTGTCGTTGTGTCTGACCACAAGATGGGCGGACAGCTTGCTGCCCGGGAGTTCATAAACAGTGGATGCAAATACGTCATCCACATATCCGGAATCAGGACAGACAAGAATATTATGTCGTATGAGTGTCATGAGGAGCTTGACAGAGTCCTCGCCGAGAATGGGATAAAATCCAGGAGAGTTCCTGTTCAGTGGAACGACTTTGATTTCCAGGGATACTTTGAGATGGCAAAATGCATACTTGAGGAGTACCCGGATGTGGACGGTGTATTTGCCGCAGACATGCCGGCGATAGCATTCCTCAAGGCGGCGCTTGCCATAGGCAAAAAGATCCCTGATGATCTCGCAATCGTGGCATATGGTGGAACATACATCACCAACGCCAGCACGACAAGGCTCACATCAATACACCAGCCGTACAAGGAGATCGCTCAGGAGGCAGTTCGCCAGCTTATGGAGATGATCGATGGACCGGAGAAGGAAGATGATGCCGAAGGACAGGTTGAAAGTGCAACCGCAGATCAGATCGACAGCGCAAAAGAGAGACACACACATATAGACGGAAATCTTATACTACTTCCGGTGAGCGTAGAAAAAGGCGATACAACTTTATAGTATGATTACGAAAAGAAGTTCATGAAGAGAAAATGAGGTGCCACTCAAAAATCATGAACTTCTTTTTTATGCGGGTACAAAACATAAGAAACTTGCTAAGAGTACAAAATTATCGCTTTTTGCAAGAAATAAGTCATAAAGATACAAAATATCAGAATCTTGTATCTTTATGCGGGAAAAATGGAAAATAGATACAAATTTGTGACGTTTTCATCTGGAAATCCCTGATTTGCGAAAACTCCCTGGACATATGCTCTGTTCATTTAAGCGCTTATGAAATGTGTTTTATCGAGACGATATAATATGGTGACAAGTGATAAGTATACAGAGTTACCGCAGTTATCACTACAAGGAAAGCTCATAAAGAGCAGAAGACTATAGGGCAAGACAGTCAGAAAGAAAACAAGAGGGAAAATTCAAAGCAAGAAAAGGAGGAAAGGTTATGAGAGCAAAGAAATTCGTAGCATGTGCGCTTTCAGCAGCTATGATGCTGGGACTTGCATCTATGACAGGATGTGGTTCAGCAAAGAAGGATTACGAGACAGAGACAGGAGTTAAAGTCAATCTACGATTCAATTCCAGAGAGCATGCAGCTCGCAGATGATATGTGATGTATTTGGACTTGACAACGCAGACGCATTTGTCGCTGATTACAGAAGTGCCAATTATGAAGAGTTCACAGGCATGATCAAGGCAATCGATGATTACATAAACGGCAAGGGTGGTGAGAAGGTTACACTTTCAGGCACTTTGTCGCAAAGGGGTCTGTCGCAAAGGGGGTCAGGCACTTTGTATAAATGTTAATGACGACTGAGTATATGGAATAATGGATAATAGTCGTAAGTTCGGTATATAAATATTGTTACCAAAACGTTATACAAGCCATATTTTCTTAACTTTTTCCCATATAAAATCATTTTTACAAATAATAAAATTGTCTTAATAGAAAGGGCCTTTGGCAGAAGTGCCTGCCCCCTCAGTTTTTGGCATGTAAATAAATGGAGAAAAGGAGACATACATATGGGTATTATATTTCACGAGAAAACACAGACATTTCATCTCACAAATGGTGAGATAAGTTACATTATGACAGTGCTCCCAAATGGACACCTGGGAAATCTGTATTACGGCAAGGGGGTAAGGGACAGATCGGATTTTTCACATTTGTTGGAATTGGTTCAGAGACCTATGTTCCAGTATGTATATGACGATGACAGGCTGTTTTCACTCGAGTCGGTGAAACAGGAACTTCCTGTGTACGGGACTACGGACTACAGGGCTCCAATGGTAGAGATTTTGCAGTCAAATGGCAGCAGGATATCAGATTTTGTGTATGTATCACATGAGATAAGCAAAGGTAAGCCAAAGCTTGAGGCGCTGCCAGCAACATACACAGAGGATGATGATGAGGCAGAGACTCTGATCATCACATTAAAGGATTCACTCACAGGCATAAAGGCGAGGATGCTCTATACGATATGGAGCGACAGGCCGGTCATAGCGAAGAGTGCAGAGTTTGTAAATGAGGGTGCCGAGGCGGTGCATCTCACCACAGCATACAGCATGTGCCTGGATCTCCCAGATCATGATTATCAGTGGATGCAGCTTTCAGGTGCATGGGCTAGAGAACGCCATATAATAACCAGAGATCTTGAGCAGGGAGTACAGTCCATAGGCAGTAACCGTGGTCATTCGTCCCATGAGCACAATCCATTCATTGCATTAAAGAGAGAGACAACAGACGAGAATCAGGGCGAGGCGATTGGAATAAGCCTTGTGTATAGTGGTAATTTCAGGATACAGGCTGAGGTTGATACGAGAAATACAGCCCGAATTCTTGCCGGAATAAATCCTGACACATTTGACTGGAAGCTTGATGCAGGTGAGCATTTTCAGACTCCTGAGGCAGTAATTGTGTACTCAGATCAGGGACTCAGCAAGATGAGCCAGACATTCCACAAGCTGTATCAGAAGAGACTTGCAAGAGGCGAGTGGAGAGACAAGCCGAGACCGATCCTCATCAATAATTGGGAGGCTACATATTTTGATTTCACCAGAGAGAAGCTCATAGCCATCGCCCAGAAGGCAAAGGAGTGCGGAGTTGAGCTGTTTGTCCTTGATGACGGCTGGTTTGGAGCCAGGACCACAGATCATGCAGGACTTGGAGATTGGGTGGCAAATCCTGACAGACTTCCAGATGGAATCACAGGAATTGCAGAGGATATAGAGAATGTAGGGCTGAAGTTCGGACTGTGGTTTGAACCTGAGATGACAAATAAAGACTCAGACCTTTACAGAGAACATCCAGATTGGATTCTCTCGGTTCCGGGTAGACATGACTCACACGGAAGATTCCAGTACGTCCTGGATTTCTCCAGAAAAGAGGTCGTTGACAGGATATATGAGATGATGGCAAAGATACTCAGCACGGCAAAGGTCTCATATGTTAAGTGGGATATGAACAGAAGTATCACAGAGTGCTACAGCGCAGCACTTCCTGCTGACAGACAGGGCGAGGTGTTCCACAGATATATACTTGGAGTGTATGATCTGTACGAGAGACTCACAAGCGCATTTCCACATGTACTTTTCGAATCATGCGCCAGCGGCGGCGGACGTTTCGATCCGGGTATTCTCTACTATGCGCCACAGGGCTGGACAAGCGACGACACGGATGCCATAGAGAGAGTCAAAATCCAGTATGGAACGTCCATGTGTTACCCGATCAGCAGCATGGGAAGTCACGTGTCAGTTGTGCCAAATCATCAGACAAGACGCGATACTCCACTGAAAACACGTGCAAATGCTGCATATTTTGGAACGTTTGGATATGAACTAGATCTGAACAAACTCACAGCAGAGGAGATAGAGGAAGTCAAAAAGCAGGTCAAGTTCATGAAGGTATACCGAGAGGTGATCCAGTACGGAACGTTCTACAGACTTGCAAGCCCATTTGACAATGATGAGTGTGGCTGGATGGTTGTGTCAGAGGATAAGAAGACTGCCATCGCCGCGTGGTTCAGAACACTATATACACCGAACAAATGCTTTACAAGGATGAAACTTCATGGACTTGATCCAGAGGCATTTTACAGTTGCAGTGTACTAGGGGGTCAGGCACTTACAGTTAGTAAGACTCCTGATGGACAGTTGATATATGAGAAAAATTCAGATGAAAAAGAAAAAATTAATGACACATTTAATATTATCGTTGGACCTTCGTGTTACGGTGATGAACTGATGAATATCGGACTTATCACCAGTGATACATCTGCGGGCGAGATCGTTGGAGATGATATTCCATGTGGTGACTATGACTCAAGATTATATATATTAAAAGCAATATAGAAAGTATATGATCAACATAAAGTAATTTACAGGGACTCCACAGCGGGCCGCATGGTTACATGGGGCCTGACCCCATTGTTGTGCCCCCCTATTGTTGTGACCCGATTGTTTTGTGAGAGAATAGGAGATGGAAAAGTATGTATCATTCTATACAGGATATTATCGATATATGTAATGAAGAGAATATGGAATTCTGGGAGGTTGTTCAGAGGGCTGATATGGATGAGTGGGCGGCGTCTTCTGCTGAGTCCTGGACGAATATGGCAAATATATATCAGGCTATGAAAGATGCAGATAAGAGCTATAATGCCAGGCTCAGATCAGCATCGGGACTGGCCGGCGGCGATGGTGAAAAGCTGGGGTTTACTGATGAGCAGATGATACATGCAATGTATGTGTCGGCGGGCGTTGGAGCTGTCATAGCAGAAAATGCATCCATAGCAGGAGCATCAGGTGGATGCCAGGCAGAGATAGGATCTGCAAGTGCCATGGCAGCAGCAGGACTTGTAAGCCTGCAGGGCGGAACGGTGGAAAATATTGCTCACGGCGCAGCTCTTGCACTTAAAAATATGCTGGGGCTTGCGTGCGATCCGGTCTGCGGTCTTGTGGAAGTCCCTTGTGTGAAGAGAAATGTGGCCGGCGCTGTGAATGCAGTTACGGCTGCACAGATGGCTATGGCCGGAATTGTCAGTGCTATCCCTGTTGACGAGGTGATAGATACCATGCGCAGAATTGGAAATGCAATGCCTGAATCTCTGAAAGAGACGGCGGGAGGCGGACTTGCAACAACCCCGACGGCTGCTTTGATTGCACAGAGATTTCAAAAGTGCGAATAGAAAAAAAGGTATTCATAATCACTTATACACCACTTATACACAAAGTGCACAAAAATAAATGGAGATAATGAATATTTATTATGAAAAAATTTTGACGGACGTCAAAATGCATAATCCGTATTTCATTTATTGCACAAATATGGTATACTTGGTGCAATAAGCCCCAATATTGTAATGGGGTAGATGGGGATGATGGTATGAAGAACAGAAAGAGGATTTGCGTTATTACTGCACAGGTTGAAGAAGATACACAGAATCATTTCATGCATGGTTTTATGAAGAAAGCATACGAGAAGAACTATGACGTATGCGTGTTTTCCATGTTTTTAAAGTATCAGGATTCATCTTACCGTGAGGTTGGAGATTCGAATATCTACAACCTTATTAATTTTGACCTTTTTGATGCGGTGGTTATGTGTCAGGATACATTGCAGACTCCAGGTGTTGTGGAGAAGCTGGAGAAGAGGCTTCAATCAGAATTCCCTAACGGATTGGTTGTGGTTGTTGACAAGGAGAACAAGCTGTTTCCTACCATCATGATGGATCACTATACTCCTATAGTAAAGCTGGTTGACCATCTCATAGATGTGCACGGATATAAGAACATATACTTCCTGAACGGTCTAAAGGGGCATGTACATTCCAAGCAGAGACTGGCTGGATATATTGACAGCATGAAAGCCCATGGACTTCCTGTTACTGACGATATGATATATTATGGAACCTATTGGTATGACAGCGGAGATTACATGGTGGATGAGTTGGTCAAGGACAGGGATCATCTGCCGGAAGCGATAGTGTGTGCCAATGATTGTATGGCGATAGGAGTCTGCACAGCATTTGACAAATATGGCATAAAGGTTCCGGATGATATTGCTGTGGTTGGATATGACTCAATAGAGGACGGAAGAAACAGCCCGGTGCCGATCACATCTGCAGATATACCTGCGGAGGATTGCGGAAAGTATTGCGTGGAATATATAGATGCACAACTGAAAGGTCAGAGCGTTCCGGAGTTTAAGACGAATGTAGATCTGTACATAGGCGGAACCTGTGGATGCAAAGGCTGGGAGAAAGAGACTTTAAGGCTCAGGAGAGAGAAGTGGGCTACAGATCTGTCAGCCACAAGCTTCTATTCCTGCTTTAACAATATTATGGACGACCTTGTTGCACAGACAGATGTGAAGTCATTCTTTGAGACTGTATTCGAATATGTATATCAGATCAGACCATTTACAGGATTCCATCTGTGTCTGAATGATTATTGGAGGAATCCGGAGATCATGACTGGCGATGAGGCTCTTAGAAATGGGTATACAGATCAGGTGTACAGGATAATCAAGTGTGGGGCCAAAGAAGAAGAATCACATATCAGTTATGATGATGTGTTCGATTCTGAGATTTTGCTTCCGGAACTGTATATGGACAGAGACTATCCTACGGCATACATATTTTCGCCGTTGTTTTTCCAGGACAGAAGCTTTGGATATGCGGTGGTGAATTATGGAGAAGAGCCAAGGGTGTATGAAGATGTGTACAGATCATGGATAAAGACGGTGTCCAGGGATTTGGAGTCATTTGCAAGACATGAGGGACTTACGGCGGTGCTCAAAAGGCTGGAGGCTGAGCAGATAAGAGATGGCCTCACAGGACTTTACAATTATAGAGGATTTATGAGCCGGATGAATGAGATGGTGTCTGGCGCAAAAGAAAAAGATAAGGATATTCTGGTGCTGGCGATAGATCTCAAGGGAACTCGTCAGATAAATAATACATATGGAAGAACCGAGGGCGACAAGGTGATAGGCTATGTGGCCCAATCAATAAATGAAATCATGACCCAATCAGAGATAGCGATGAGAATGGGCAATGATGAGTTTGTGATCGCCACAACTGTGGATTCTGAAGATGACAACCGGGGAGAAGGTATTGTGGCTGAACTCAAGAAAAAACTTGAGGAGATCGATACTAGTAGCAGCAATGATATAGAGATTGGAATTTATTACGGCTGTAGGAAGGGCAGAGTTAAATCGAATACTGAACTTGAGCAGCTTATAAATGATGCGGTAAACCAGAAGAATAAGATAAAAGACAAGAATGCAAATAAAGGCAGGCATAAAGCAGAACTTACGAACAAGGATATAGAGAGAGATGAGATGGTTGCAGCGGTGCTTGACAAGAATCTGTTCACCTATCATTTTCAGCCTATTGTAAGTGCACATACAGGAACTATATTTGCATATGAAGCTCTCATGAGAGTTGTGGAGCCGGTGCGTATGTCGCCGCCTGAAGTACTTGAGAGTGCAGAGAGACTTGGCCGTCTTTACGATGTCGAGAAGTATACGTTATTCAATGTGGTCGAGATTGTGGCATCAAACCCAGAGATGTTTAAGGGCAAGAAGGTGTTCATCAATAGTATGCCGGGACATATGTTGAACCCGAAGGACAGACAGGAATTTCTGAAAAAAGTGAAGACACTTCAGTGCGCTGGCGTAGTTGTCGAGTTTACTGAGGGCGACGAGCTGTCTGACAATGAACTTGAAGAACTTAAGGCTTTCCTTAGGGGAAATGGAATGGAGATTGCCATAGATGATTACGGCTCAGGCTATTCAAATGTCAACAATCTCCTCAGATATATGCCGGAGTATGTCAAGATAGACAGGTTGCTGCTCTCGGGAATAGATTCGGATCCTCACAGGCAGCATTTTGTGAAAGATATAATAGAATTCACAAGAGACAATGGAATAAAAGCTCTGGCGGAGGGTGTTGAGACAGCCAAGGAGATGAAAACAGTGATTCAGCTCGGCTCAGATCTGATTCAGGGTTACTACACAGCACATCCGAATGCTGAGGTGGTACAGCTCATATCGCCTCAGGTTGTGAATGAGATAATCCAGTACAACCATATTGAGGACAGCGCTGAAAATGGCAGGGTATTTGTCATGGAGTACGAGCGGAGTGTATCGCTTGTGAAGCTGGAAAGTGACAGTTACAGAGAGATTGTGGTTGCGCCTAAGGCTGGAGGTGACAACAACGTTCGAATCGTGGGCGCAAATGGATTCCAGTCAGATATCAGTCTCAGAGTAAAGGATGGATTCACAGGAACCATAGTTATGCAGAATGCAAGCTTTTCAAGTGACAGGGATAAGCCTTGTATAGATTGCGGAGAGAACACAGATCTCTACATAGTATTGGAAGGCAAAAATTTATGCAGAGTGGGTGGCATACGTATTCCGGAGTCGTCGAGGGTGACATTCATAGGCGAGGGTGATATGCACATTCAGGTACATAGCAACAGGTATTATGGTATAGGAAACGATGTCGCTTCAAAGCATGGTATTATCAGGTTCAGGCAGGATGGCGTTATAAATATAGAAGCGAATGGTGTAAACGGAGTGGCTATAGGATCTGGCTATGGCGGAGATATCCGTATAGAGAAAGGCCGTTATGATCTGTATCTCAATGGGGAGAACGGAGTGGCTATAGGATGCATACATAGTCCGGTGAAGATGAACATAGTCAAGGGCGATATTGACATATCGTTTGAGGCTGCAAATGGTGTGGCAATAGGTTCTGTTGAGGGACATACGGACATCTCAGTCAGGGATACATCTATAACTATCCGTGGATCTGGCAACAGATATGTGGCTATGGGAACTCTGGATGGAGATGGCTGCATAGTTGATATCGGTAAAACTCATGTCGATATGAATTTGAAGGGTAATTCCTGCATAGCCATCGGATCAGATCATGGAACTGCTGACGTATGCATATCAGATGCCAATTCAAGAATCATGGCTCAGGGAGAGGCTTGTTTTGCAATAGGAAGCAGATGTGATATAGGTACACTTTCAAGCAGCAATGCTGACTTGAATGTGTCGGTGAAGAATGCTATCAATGTAGACATATCTGTTCCGGAACAGAATATCCGGCTGCTCAACGGCAGATGTATGTTCATGCTGAATAACGAGAGCGTAGAGCGTAAAGTTACTGAGCGTTACTAGATATATAGAAATAATACATTAAACAGTGGGCGCACGGGTTGCGCCCTGTTTTATGTATAAAAAGGTGCCAGCTCCATCATTTGAAAAATGCTTTGATGGGGTGATTATTAATTGGAAGGAGTAAAGAAAATGGAAAGAGAAACAATGTGTATTCAGGCTGGCTACCAGCCAAAAAATGGAGAGTCAAGGATGATACCTATCGTGCAGAGCACGACATTCAAGTATGACACAAGTGAGGATATGGGAAAATTGTTTGATTTGGAGGAAAGTGGATATTTCTACACCAGACTTGCAAATCCTACAAATGATTATGTAGCAGCAAAGATATGTGCTCTTGAAGGAGGCTCTGCCGCTGTTCTCACATCATCAGGTCAGGCGGCAACATTCTTTTCGGTATTCAACATCGCAGGTGCCGGAGATCATGTAATAGCATCGTCAACAATATATGGAGGAAGCTACAATCTGTTTGCAGTTACCATGAAGAGAATGGGGGTTGAATTCACATTTGTCGATCCTGACTGCTCTGATGATGAGCTTGAAGCTGCATTTAAGCCGAACACAAAGGCTGTATTTGGCGAGACAATAGCCAATCCGGCTCTTATAGTATTTGACATAGAGAGATTTGCAAATGCTGCACATGCACACGGTGTTCCACTTATTGTTGACAATACATTTGCCACACCTATCAACTGCAGACCTATAGAATGGGGAGCTGATATTGTGACACATTCAACAACAAAATACATGGACGGCCATGACGCAACAGTGGGCGGAGTGATCGTTGATTCTGGAAAATTTGACTGGATGGCTCATGCTGACAAGTTCCCTGGCCTTACAACGCCGGATGATTCCTATCACGGAGTTGTATATGCGGAGAAGTTTGGAATGGGCGGAGCCTATATCAACAAGATCGTTGCGCAGCTTATGAGAGATCTCGGACCTATCCCTGCACCGATGAATTCATATATGTTGAACCTGGGCCTTGAGTCGCTGCATGTGCGTATGCCTAGACATTGCGAGAATGCCATGGCTGTTGCACAGTTCCTCGAGAAGCATGAGAAAGTTGCGTGGGTTAATTATCCGGGACTTGCCAGCAACAAATATTACGAGCGTGCGCAGAAGTATATGCCTGATGGAACATGCGGAGTTGTGTCATTTGGCGTGAAGGGTGGCAGAAGTGCCGCAGAGAAATTCATGAAGGGTCTTAAGGTTGCCATGATAGCGACGCATGTGGCAGATGCGCACACCTGTGTACTTCATCCTGCATCGGCAACCCACAGACAGATGAACGACGAGGAGCTCCTGGCTGCAGGCGTGAGCCCTGATCTGGTGCGTCTGTCCGTAGGCATAGAGAATGTGAATGACATTATTGCTGATCTTGAGAATGCATTGGCTGAGGTATAGTGACTGTGAAAACAGGAGATGTGTATGGGAGAGATTATTGAGATCACAGATTTTTCGGCTCCGGCGCTGGATATGTATGCGAGGATGTCAGAGAATCAGCTGGCGCATGCATATGAGCCGGACGCGGGAGTTTTCATTGCGGAGAGTCCAAATGTTATCATGCGTGCACTTGATGCCGGATACGAACCTGAGTCTATTCTCATAGAGAAGAAGCAGATAGGTGGAGCTGGCGCGGAAGTCATAAAAAGGTGTGCGGATGTGCCTGTATATACGGCGGAATTTGATGTGCTTACGAAGCTTACAGGATTTGCGCTGACCCGGGGGATGCTCTGTGTGATGCGGCGGAGAACGCTGCAGTCAGTGGAGCATCTGTGCAAAGATGCGAAGAGAATTGCAGTCTTGGAAGATGTGATGAATCCTACAAATGTGGGAGCAATATTCAGGTCGGCGGCAGCTCTTGGCATGGATGCGGTGCTGCTCACCAGTGGATGCAGTGATCCGCTTTACAGACGAGCTGCAAGAGTCAGTATGGGAACAGTCTTTCAAATACCCTGGACATACATAACCCGGGAGACTTTGGGGGAGAAAAATACGAATATTCCTGCATGGCCAGAGTCTGGTATGTGTAAACTTGGCAGTATGGGGTTTAAAATCGCATCAATGGCCCTCAGAAATGATACAGTGGACATTTGCGATGACAGATTGAAACGTGAGGATAAGCTGGCCATTGTCCTTGGAACAGAGGGAGACGGCCTTGGCGTATCTACTATAGAGATGAGCGATTATACGGTTAAGATACCGATGTACCACGGTGTGGATTCACTCAATGTGGCGGCTGCCAGCGCTGTGGCATTCTGGGAGCTGGGACGCAGACCGTAAGACATCCAGACGAAGGGGTCAGGCCCCATCGTCTGACAAAGGGGTGTCGAAAAATGAATGGTAAAAAAGGTTCAATGGTAGATACATAATGACGAATTTATGTTATAATAATCAAGCTGCGGGTGATGTGTAAGAATAGGCGGCACATTAAAAACGAATACTAGAACACAAGGAGGAAACGATAGATGTTTTATGCGATTTCGGGAATAAATGGAGATTATGAGGCGTACAGGAGGGCTCTTAAGAAGCTTAAATTTCAGAACCTCGATGACATAAAAGAAGACGATATCATGAATGAAGAGACCGTGATAAATACCCTTGAGGGGGAGGATGTGCTGTATGTCCTTGGCAATATTGTAGGTGCCGGCGGCGGTTCCATGAAGATCATACAGGACATGATGAACAGGGATAATGTCATAGCTGTGGTAGGTGAGAATGAGTACAAGATAACCCAGTCCCTGAAGGCGCTTGATGACCACATTCGTTCCACAGGTGATGTTCCGCCACAGGCAATCATGGATAGGATCACGTCCATGCTGGGCGATGAACTTTCAGGTGTTGTCAAGGAGTTTACAGAGCTTGACGATGACGACAGAGAGGACGTAATAGACTACATCGATGAGATATCCGAGGAGGCATTCCTTGAGGTTATGATGGCGAAAAAGAAGTTCGTTCTGGTGCACGCCGGAATAAAGAACTTCAAGCAGGACAAAGAACTTGATGAGTACAGTACAGAGGATTTTGTCACAGAACCTGCAGATCTGGATAAGACGTATTACAAGAACAGAACACTTGTGGTAGGTCATGTGCCAACTACAGAGATAGAAGGCGGAGAAGGCAAGATCGTGAAGAAGAACAACAATGTAGCTATTGACTGCGGCTGCGGCAAAGGGGGACGGCTTGGAATATACTGCCTGAACAATGGCGCAGAGATGTATGTATAATAGAGATAGATATGGATTATGGCCGGGTGAGATCATCACTCCGGCCATTTTCTGTGCAAAATTGACCTGCGAGGTGCGGAAAAAAGGTTGTAAAAAGATACAAATTGTATAATGTGTACATAAAAACTAAAATGCCGCCGCAAAAATTGGCAAAAAAAAATTGCTTCCAAGTATTCACAAAATATGACAAATTTGTTAAATTAAATGTTGAGCATGTAGACCTGTGTCGGGGTACAGATGTAGAGATAGGAGGATGCAATGAAGGTTATAGATTTTCATTCGCACATACTGCCAGGGATAGATGACGGCAGCCGGAATGTGCAGACATCAGTGGACATGCTGAGGATGTGCAAGGAACACGGAGTGGATCTGATGATTGCCACACCGCATTTCTATGCTGATTCCAACAGGGTAGAGAGATTTGTTGAAAACAGACAGGCGGCATATGACAAGGTCATGGCTGCGAGAGCGGATATACCGCAGATATTGATGGGAGCAGAGGTGGCATTCTTCGAGGGTATAAGCAGATCGGAGAAATTGCAGGCACTAACAATACAGGGAACGAATGTCATATTGCTTGAGATGCCATTCGTGACATGGAGTGATTCGGTAGTGCGAGAAGTAAGAGACTTAACAGAGAAGAGACATTTCCATATCATATTAGCTCATATAGAGCGTTTCTTAAGCATACCAGGCAACAATTCTTACGTAAAACAGGTGCTTGAACTGCCAGTGACGGTTCAGGTGAACGCTGAGACACTGTTGGATTTCAGACAGAAGGGCAAGATGTTCAAGATGTTCAGAAAGAACTATGCACACATTCTGGGTAGTGACTGCCATGGTATGCATCACAGGATGCCAAATCTATGGCTGGGACGTGAAGCGATATCCCGCAAACTTGGAGCAGATGTGCTTTCCCGCATCGACGTATACGGCGAGAGGCTGCTTGCGGAACATACGATACAATCATGACCAGAAAACAAAAGATAGTCTGGCGGCATACAAATACCAGAATAAAGAAGACCGATTACAACAGAACAAATTAATATAGAAGAAAATTTGTATGGAGGACATAATATGTCTAAGAAGACAGCGATAATCATAAGTGTTATTTTATTTGTGATACTGTGCGCACTCATAGTATGTGAAAAGATGTGGCCAACTGCAGGAGCAAATCTCCTGATTGGGACATTGAGATAGGCTGCAGCAAAGTAGTAGTGCATGGTGCGTTATCCGGCAGGGCAGCCGGCGTGATCAGAGGTGATACATATGTCGCATAAAGATATGACATTTACAGAAAAAAAGAGAATATACAGGCGGATTGGTGCAGGCGTTCTCCTGGTGGCCATATTGTGTGCATCACTCGCCATTGCGCTCAGACCTGCAAGCGGCGGGAATACGGCAAGCCCGACTGATGCGAAGGCAGACGGTATGATAGAGGTGGACGGAGTCAGGTATGTTCCAAAGAAGAACATAGAGACATATCTGTTCATGGGAATAGACAACATGGGTAAGGTTCAGAAGGTTACAGGCTATGAAGGCGCCGGCAGATGTGATGTAGTGATGCTGATGGTGAGAGACCTGAGCGATGGCACATACAAGACGCTTACACTTGACCGCAATACCATGGTGGAGCAGGATTCACTTGAGCCGGATGGTACCAGCCTTGGCTCATCAGTGGCACAGCTTGCATTGGCACATGAGAATGGCGATGGAATGGAGGTAAGTTGTGAGAATGTGAAAAAAGCAGTGTCGAATTTCCTTGACGGTCAGAGGATAGACGGCTACGCTGCCGTGAATATGGGTGCCATAGGAACTATTAACCATCTGGCAGGCGGGGTCACAGTTACCATAGAAGATGACTTTTCCAAGGTGGATAAGACCATGAAGATGGGCGAGACCATCACGCTGACAGATGAACAGGCGGTACACTACGTACACGACAGATATGATGTTGGGGATGAATCCAACACACAGCGAATGAAACGGCATGAGGCATACAAGGCAGGCCTGATGAAGAATCTCGAGGACAAATGCAACGCAGACAACTCATATCCGCTCACCATATATGAAGCCCTCGGCGATTACATGGTGACGGACATAAATTCACAGAAATTCTCCAAACTGGCGCTTTTGGTGCTGAAAGATAAAGATGCGGGATCTGTGAGCATAGAGGGAACAGAGACCATAGATGATCTTGGGTATGTTGAAGTTGAGGCCGATGAGACGAGCCGTCAACAGGCGGTACTTGATCTGTTCTACAAAGAATACAAGTAGAATCTAAGTGTTTTATCACGGCGATTATAAAAAAGCAGGCGCAGGGATAGCCTGACAAATTAGAAACACGGAGGAGTAATATGAATTCCAACAATATGGCGGCACCGGGCAATGAGGTGGCAGCAAAGAACACGATAACAACACTAAAGGTGGAAGAAGATGACAAAGAGATAGATCTGCTCGATATGGGTATGGCACTCGTCGAGAAGCTTCCATATATCATACTGTGCTTCCTGCTTGGAGCGGTGATCTTCAATGCATTCGCATATTTCATGGTGAAGCCGACATACCAGTCAACCGCAAAGTTATATGTGGTATCAGCGTCCAGCGATTCAGTGGTAAATCTTCAGGATCTGAACCTGGGATCATCATTGACAAAGGACTACGAAGATCTGATACTCAGCTATCCGGTGCTGGATCAGGTTATAGACAAGATGGGACTCGATATGAATTCAGCAGATCTGGCAAAGATGATAAGCCTTGAGAATCCGACGGATACCCGAGTGCTGAAGATCACAGTCACCAGCACTGACAAGCAGCAGGCATGCGATATAGCGAATACACTCGCTGACATATCTGTGGATTATCTCCCGGATACCATGAGTACAAATGCGCCAAATATAGCACAGGTTGCAAGAGTCGCTGATCAGAAAGTAGGACCAAGCTATTTGAAGTATACAGCCATCGGGGCGATACTCGGAGCGCTCATATATTGTATAATCATCATCATCGGATATCTGATGGATGACACAATTCACTCAGCGGATGATCTGGAGAAATACTTTGGCATAGTTCCACTTACCGTTATCCCGGAGAGCGATCAGTTCAGGACGGATGATGGTCAGGATTATGAGCCGAGAAAACTGGGAAAGAGAGGGGCGAAGCATGAATAAGTTAAATGTAGAGTTCCAGGAACTGCCATATGCAGTTGAAGAGGCGATGAACCGTCTCAGAATAAACATAAAGTTCTGTGGCAAGAACACCAGAAAGATACTTATCACAAGCAGTATGCCAAACGAGGGCAAGAGCAGTGTGGCCATCAATCTGTGGAGAATGTTGGCTGAAGCAGGATTTCCAGCAGTGCTGGTTGACGTCGACCTCAGGAAATCAGTCATAAAGGAAAGACATCACATAAAGAATGCGGATAAACTTCAGGATCTCGGCTGTTACCTGTCGGGGCAGGCTGAGATGGAGGATGTGGTTTATCAGACGCAGATAGAGAATGCATACATGGTTCCATGTGTGAATCTTCTGGAGAGCCCGTCGGCTCTGCTGGAAGATGCCAGATTTTCAGAGATGCTTGACAAACTGGCAAAGACTTACAGATACGTCATCATCGACTCCCCTCCTATGGGAAGCGTGGCAGATGCAGCGCAGATCGCGTCGTTGTGTGATGGTGTTGCTCTTGTTGTAAGGGCTGGAGAGACATCAAGGAATCTCATAAAACAGTCACTACAGCAACTTGACCAGGTAGGCTGCAAGCTCCTCGGAATCATACTCAACAGAGTGGAGACTGCCGGAAGAGCCTACAAGAAATACTATGGCAAATATGGCAAATATTACAGCCAGTATGGCTATGGCACATATGGTAAAGAAAATGCCTCAAGATCAGATGAGGTAGCTGTAACAAAAGCTTCACAAAAATAAAAGCGGATATTACATAGTGTAGTGTGGCATACGTTATGTTTTATCATATAAATTTGCGATCAAATTGGGAAGGAGGAATTTATCGTGAAGAAATTAAAAAAGTTACTGGCAATAGTATTATGTATAGCCATGATGGTTCCTGCAACAGTACTTGCTGCACCACAGTCATCACCTGAAAAGGTTGACCTTTCAAAGAAGGCTACTGTTTCAACAGCTTCAAAACTGTATTACACAGGATCAACACAGAAGGCTAAATTTGTTGTCAAAGTAAACGGAAAGACTCTTGTAGCTGGACAGGATTATGTAGTTAAGGGCTATTACTATGTTAAGGATGCCGGAGTATATAAGGTAATAGTTACAGGCAAAGGTGACTATAAGGGAACAAAGACTTACACTTACAGAGTAGCAGCTAAGTCTGTAGCACCAAGAAATGTAGCAGCTTCAACTACAACAAAGACTTACACAGGCAAGAAGCAGGCAACTGCTATCACTGTTAAGTATGGCAAGAAGGTACTCAAGAAGAACGTTGATTACACTGTAAAGGGTATCACAGCAGCTACAAATGCCGGAACATACAAGATCACTATCACAGGTAAGGGTAACTTCAAGGGCACAAAGACCATTACATATACTGTAAAGAAGGCAGCTCAGAAGGTACGTGTAGTTGCAGGCAAGACAAGTAAGAGAGTTTACGTTTCCGGCGTTAAGGGTAAGGCAAAGGTTTCTTACACAACAAACAACGGAAGAGTAAAGGTATCTAACGGTAAGGTTATAGTAGGCAAGGGTGTCAAGAAGGGCACAAAGGTCAGAGTAACCGTAACAGTTGCAGCAACACATAATTACAAGTCATACAAGAAGACAGTTACTTACGTAGTTAAATAATTGCTCTTTTGATGTATAACAAGTGATTGCCGCCGAAGCCGCAGCAAGCAGGGAGTTCGCGCCACGGAATGCCCGAAGCTGCTGGCCGAGGTGGTGTAAAAGATGAATGGGCAGAGTGAAGACAGGAATGTATCAAGTGCTGATTGACTACCTGTTGTATATAGTTATCAGGTGTGCAGTTCACAGATGAAACAGTTGAACAGAGTGTTAGTTCAGGTGTTTCATGTATGAATTATAGATTTGGATGATTGCGGGTCTGCGGTCATCTACAGGTTTTTACAAATGAGGAGAGGAAAATATGTATCAGAAAGGGGCAAAAGGCTGGCTGAAGCACTTCGACTTCATGCTTCTGGATCTTATAGTACTTCAATTGTCATTTCTTGTGGCATTCCAGATCAGACACGGCATGGTAAATCCGTATGCGAACAGAGATTATCTGGCATTGGCTATCATCACGGAGCTGGCGGATATAGTAGCCATGATATTCCTGAATACATATGAGGGCGTTCTCAGAAGAGGATACTTCAAGGAATTCATATCCAGCTTCAAGAACGGTTTCGTGATAGTTGCACTGCTCCTTCTGTATGTGTTTGTCCTCAAGGATACATCTATATATTCCAGAACTACCATCCTGCTCATGTGGGCCATATATGTGTATGTTACATTCGTGGTGAGGAGCCTGTGGAAGAAACATCTCGAGAAATATGCAGAGAAGGGCAAGGGCAAGAAACTTCTGGTCATGACCACCAGACATATAGCAGATGATGTGGTGGCAGGACTCAAGGAGAAGAACTACTCTGGGTTTGATATAGTAGGTGTCATGGTGATAGATGCCAATCTCATCGGTCAGGAGATTCAGGGAGTGCCGGTGGTGGCGGATTACAACAGCGCAGTTGATTATGTGAGAACCGCATGGGTGGACGAGATATACGTGGATGTGCGCGGAGCATACGGATATGCGAACACCCTGATAGAGGCATTTATCGAGGGCGGCATCACGGTTCACATGTGCATATCATCCATCGTGAAGACCCACGGCGACAAGCAGCTCATCCAGAAGATAAATGGTGAGACCGTGGTCACGACCATGATGAATTACGCAACACCAAAGCAGATGCTGCTCAAGAGAACGGCAGATATAATAGGCGGTCTGGTTGGAAGCATATTCACGCTCATCCTCACAATATTTATAGGACCTATCATATACATCAAGTCCCCGGGACCAATCTTCTTCAAGCAGGAGAGAGTGGGGATGAACGGCAAGATATTCAAGATGTACAAGTTCCGAAGCATGTACATGGACGCTGAGGAGCGCAAGAAGGAACTTATGGCGCAGAACACCATGAGCGATTCAAAAATGTTCAAGATGGACTTTGACCCGAGAGTCATAGGCAACAAGATCCTGCCGGACGGCACCAAGAAGAAGGGAATCGGCCAGTATATCAGAGACTTCTCCATAGACGAGTTTCCACAGTTCTTCAATGTGCTGAAAGGGGATTTGTCACTGGTTGGAACAAGGCCGCCTCTCATCTCTGAGGTGAAGCAGTACGAGATGCATCACAAGAGCAGACTTGCAACAAAGCCTGGAATCACCGGTATGTGGCAGGTGAGCGGCCGAAGCGACATCACGGACTTCGAGGAGGTCGTGAGACTGGATACGGAGTATATAGAGAATTGGAGCTTTGGACTTGATGTGAAGATAGTGCTGAAGACTATCAAGGTTGTGCTTGGTAGGGAAGGGTCGAAGTAGGATACGGATGCTTTCTATAAGAGAATTATAAATAGAGATACTTAGATTCGGGAGGATACATGATAATGAAAACTGATTATAAAATTGCGGTTGCTGGTACTGGTTATGTTGGGTTGTCAATTGCGACATTGCTCTCTCAACATCATCAGGTAACTGCTGTTGACATTATTCCTGAGAAAGTGAACCTTATTAATAATCATAAGTCACCAATTCAGGACGAATATATTGAAAAATACTTGGCTGAAAAAGAATTGAAGCTGACTGCAACGCTGGATGCAAAGGTTGCGTATTCTGAAGCGGACTTTGTTGTAATTGCGGCCCCTACGAACTATGACAGCCACACGCAGCATTTCGACACAAGCGCAGTCGAGGCAGTAATCAAGCTGGTCATGGAATATAACCCGAACGCCATTATGGTTATCAAATCTACGATTCCTGTGGGGTACACCGCATCCGTGCGCGAGAAGTTCAACAGCAAGAACATCATCTTCAGCCCGGAGTTTTTAAGAGAGTCCAAGGCTTTGTACGACAATCTTTATCCTTCTCGTATAATCGTTGGTACTGACCTAAACGATGAGCGTCTGGTTGAAGCTGCCCACGAGTTTGCCGGTTTACTGCAGGAAGGTGCAATCAAGGAGACCATTGACACTCTGATCATGGGTTTCACCGAAGCAGAGGCCGTTAAGCTGTTCGCCAATACATATCTGGCTCTGCGCGTGGCTTACTTTAACGAACTGGATACTTATGCAGAGAGCAAGGGTTTGAACACCAAACAGATCATCGATGGTGTCTGTCTTGATCCGCGTATTGGCAGCCATTATAATAACCCGTCTTTTGGTTACGGCGGCTATTGCCTGCCCAAAGACACCAAACAGCTGTTGGCCAACTACGCTGATGTGCCGGAAAATCTGATTGAAGCTATCGTTGAGAGCAATAGAACTCGTAAAGATTTCATCGCCGACCGTGTTCTGAAGCTGGCTGGCTACTACGGCTACGATGCAGAAAATGAGTTTGATGAAGATAAGGAAAAGGAGGTCACAATCGGTGTGTACCGCTTGACCATGAAGAGCAACAGCGACAACTTCCGCCAGAGTTCGATTCAGGGAGTCATGAAGCGCATCAAGGCAAAGGGGGCCACGATTGTGATTTATGAGCCGACTCTGAAAGATGGTGAAACTTTCTTTGGATCAGTAGTGGTTAATGATCTGGCTAAGTTCAAGGAGATGAGTTGCGCAATCATCGCAAACAGGTATAGTAATAATCTCGATGATGTAAAAGAAAAGGTTTATACGAGAGATATTTTTCAACGTGACTAATACATAAAGAGAGGGAATAGTTATGAAAGGCATTATTTTAGCAGGAGGATCTGGTACGCGTCTGTATCCATTAACGAAAGTTACGAGCAAGCAGCTCTTACCTATTTTTGATAAACCGATGATTTATTATCCGATGTCCGTTCTGATGAACGCAGGCATCCGTGACATTTTGATTATTTCTACACCGCAGGATATTTCTCGTTTTGAGAACCTGCTGGGTGATGGACATCAGTTTGGTGTGAACCTGACTTATGCTGTTCAGCCTTCTCCGGATGGACTGGCACAGGCCTTTATCATTGGTGCCGACTTTATTGGTGATGACTCTGTGGCTATGGTGCTGGGCGACAACATCTTTGCAGGCCACGGATTAAAGAAAAGATTGACTGCTGCAGTAGGAAACGCTGAGAGCGGCAAGGGCGCTACAGTATTCGGATATTATGTGGATGACCCGGAGAGGTTTGGTATAGTTGAGTTTGATGAGAATGGCAAGGCCATATCCATAGAGGAGAAGCCGGAAAAGCCGAAGAGCAACTATTGTGTGACGGGGCTTTACTTCTATGACAACAGAGTTGTGGAGTTTGCGAAGGGGCTTAAGCCCTCAGCGAGAGGCGAACTGGAGATCACTGACCTGAACCGCATTTACCTTGAGGATGGCTCTCTGAATGTGGAACTGTTGGGGCAGGGCTTTACCTGGCTGGATACAGGTACACATGAGAGCCTAGCGGATGCGACCAATTTTGTAAAGACTGTGGAGCAGCATCAGCATCGTAAGATTGCCTGCCTGGAAGAAATTGCATATCTGAACGGCTGGATCAGCAAGGATGAGTTGGTGGAAGTCTATGAGGTTATGAAGAAGAACCAGTACGGTCAATATCTGAAAGATGTTATGGACGGCAAGTATCAGGAACATCTGTATTAATTTAGAGAAAGAGAACAAGATAAATAGATAAGTGTAGAGGAGAATAGATCATGAATATTATTGTTACCGGCGGCGCTGGTTTTATTGGTAGTAACTTTGTGTTCCACATGTTGAAGAAGTATCCAGATTACCGAATCATCTGTCTGGACAAGCTGACCTATGCGGGCAATCTGTCCACGCTGGCACCTGTTATGGATAACCCGAATTTCCGCTTTGTGAGGGCTGATATTTGTGACCGTGAAGCAGTGGACAAGCTGTTTGAAGAAGAACATCCGGATATCGTGGTCAACTTTGCGGCAGAGTCCCATGTTGATCGTTCTATTGAAGATCCTGGCATCTTTCTCCAGACTAATATTATTGGTACCAGTGTTCTGATGGATGCTTGCCGCAAGTATGGCATCCAGCGTTATCATCAGGTTTCTACCGATGAGGTTTACGGTGACCTGCCGCTGGATCGTCCTGACCTGTTCTTCACCGAAGAGACTCCGATCCACACTAGCTCTCCGTACAGTAGCTCCAAGGCTGCCGCTGACCTGCTGGTTCTGGCTTACCACCGTACCTACGGTCTGCCTGTGACCATTTCCCGTTGCTCCAACAACTATGGTCCGTATCATTTCCCAGAGAAGCTGATTCCGCTGATGATTGCCAATGCACTGTCTGACAAACCGCTGCCTGTTTACGGTGAGGGTCTGAATGTTCGTGACTGGCTGTATGTTGAAGACCACTGCAAGGCCATTGACCTGATTATCCACAAGGGTCGTGTGGGCGAAGTCTACAATGTCGGCGGTCACAATGAGAAGCAGAATATTGAAATCGTGAAGATTATCTGCAAGGAGCTGGGTAAGCCGGAAAGCCTGATCACCCATGTTGGTGACCGTAAGGGTCACGATATGCGCTATGCTATCGACCCGACCAAGATTCACAATGAGCTGGGCTGGCTGCCGGAGACCAAGTTTGAGGACGGCATCAAGAAGACTATTCAGTGGTACCTTGATAACCGTGAGTGGTGGGAGACCATTATCAGCGGCGAATATCAGAACTATTACGAGAAAATGTACAGTGACCGCTAACAGGAGGAAGAACTATGAAGTTTTTTGTAACAGGCGTTGGCGGTCAGCTGGGTCATGATGTGATGAACGAACTGCTGAAGCGCGGTCATGAAGGTGTTGGTTCTGATATTCAGGAAAACTACAGCGGCGTGGCAGATGGTTCTGCGGTAACAAAAGCACCGTATGTAGCACTGGACATTACTGATAAAGATGCCGTTGAAAAAGTTATTACAGAAGTAAATCCGGATGCCGTGATCCATTGTGCAGCATGGACTGCTGTGGATATGGCAGAGGACGACGATAAAGTGGCGAAAGTCCGTGCTATCAATGCAGGTGGTACTCAGAACATTGCAAATATCTGCAAGAAATTGGACTGCAAGATGACCTATATCAGCACGGATTATGTGTTTGACGGTCAGGGCACTGAGCCCTGGCAGCCGGACTGCAAGGATTACAAGCCACTGAATGTGTATGGCCAGACGAAGTTGGAAGGTGAGCTGGCAGTCAGCCAGACGCTGGAGAAGTATTTCATTGTCCGCATTGCATGGGTGTTCGGTCTGAATGGTAAGAACTTTATTAAGACCATGCTGAATGTTGGTAAGACACACGACACTGTCCGTGTGGTCAATGACCAGATCGGCACACCGACCTATACATATGATTTGGCTCGACTACTTGTTGATATGAATGAAACTGAGAAGTACGGCTATTACCATGCGACCAACGAGGGTGGTTATATCAGCTGGTACGATTTCACGAAAGAAATCTACCATCAGGCTGGATATAAGACGGAAGTCCTGCCGGTGAGCACGGTAGAGTACGGTCTGAGCAAGGCCGCTCGTCCGTTCAACAGCCGTCTGGATAAGAGCAAGCTGGTGGAAGCTGGCTTTACTCCGCTTCCGACTTGGCAGGATGCACTGAGCCGTTACCTGAAAGAGATCGAGCAGTAATAGAGGAGATAGAAGAAAATGGGACAGATTAAAGTTGAGAAAAATGTAGGCGGCATCGAGGGTCTTTGTGTTATTGAGCCTGCTATTCATGGTGATGCTCGTGGCTATTTTATGGAAACCTACAATGAGAAAGATATGAAGGAGGCTGGCATTGACATCCACTTCGTGCAGGATAACCAGTCCATGTCCACAAAGGGCGTGTTGCGTGGTCTGCATTTCCAGAAGCAGTATCCGCAGTGCAAGCTGGTGCGCGCCGTGCGCGGTACTGTGTTCGATGTTGCGGTTGATCTCAGAAGCAATTCTGAAACTTACGGCAAGTGGTATGGTGTGACTCTGTCCGCTGAGAATAAGAAGCAGTTCCTCATTCCGGAGGGCTTCGCGCATGGTTTCCTGGTTCTGAGTGATGAAGCAGAGTTCTGCTACAAGGTCAATGACTTTTGGCATCCGAATGATGAGGGCGGCATGGCTTGGAATGATCCGGAGATCGGTATTGAGTGGCCGGAACTGAAAGGTGAGTACAAGGGCAGTTCAAGTGCAGAGGGCTACACGCTGGAAGATGGTACTGCACTGAACCTGAGCGATAAGGACCAGAAGTGGCTGGGCCTGAAAGATACCTTCAAGTTTTGATTTGAAGTGAGCAGAATAAACTAGAAGGTAGGATAGAACTATGAAAAATACCCCATATACAGTTCTAATGTCTGTATACATAAAAGAAAAGGCTGAGTATTTAAAATTAAGCATTCAGAGTATGCTCGATCAAACGGTTCCGCCTGGTGAGTTTATTCTTGTTAAAGATGGTCCGTTAACAACAGAACTGGATGCAGTTGTGGACTATTACAATCAAAAATATCCGGGTTTGTTTACCATAATTTCAAATGAAACGAATCTTGGACTTGGACCAGCACTGGCAAAAGGCATAGTCGCATCAAGAAATGAACTGATCGCAAGAATGGATTCTGATGATGTATCAGAAAAAACGCGATGTGAAAAACAACTTGCTGCCTTTGAAAAGGATTCAAAGTTAGAGATGGTTGGGTCATTTGAGGCGGAATTTATTGGAGAAAAAGACAACATTGTATCAGTCCATCGAGTACCTGAAACACATGATGAAATCACAAAATTTATGCGTCGTAGGTGTGCCATTCTGCATCCAACAGTAATGTACAAGAAAAGTGCCGTAATCAGAAGCGGAAACTATCACCCTGTTCCATTGTATGAAGATTATGATCTTTTTGCTAGAATGGTGCTGGAATACAATGTGCGTAGTTATAATATTCAAGAGAATTTGTACTATATTAGAACAAGTGAGGATTTCTTTAAAAGGCGCGGTGGATTAAAATACGCAAGAACAGTATTGAACTTTAAATGGAACCAGCACAAAAAAGGATATATGTCGCTGACAGATTTTTGCATTAGTGGTTTGGGACAGGCCTTTGTATGTGTTCTACCAAATACATTACGTAAAGCTGTTTATTTGAAGCTGTTGCGATAAAAATAGAATGAGGACAATTATGGAAAAGGAACCAATAAGAGTTTTACATATTGTGCCTAATATGCAGGCAGGTGGACTTGAAACATTAATTATGAATATCTATAGAAATATAGATAGAACTAAAGTCCAGTTTGATTTTCTTGTCCATTATACTGGAAACTACTTTTATGATGACGAAATCAGGAGTTTGGGCGGAAAAATATATAAATTGTCAGTACGCGATGACAACAATTTCATAAAATATTTGAAAGATTTGGATGCGTTTTTTAAGGCGCATCCGGAATATAAGATTGTTCATGGGCACATGGAAAGTCTAGGGCAATTTTATTTTAAGGCCGCAAAAAGGAATAGAATTCCTGTGCGCGTTGCACACAGTCATAATTCAGCAACAGAAGATACACTCAAGGGAAAAATTAAGGGCATTCTCTTGAAACGATATAAAGTATTTGCAACAGATTACTTTGCTTGTTCACAAAAAGCAGGTGAGTTTATGTTTGCAAATAAAAAGTTTGCTGTTCTGAAGAATGCAATCATCGTAAACAATTTTGTTTACAATGAAGATGAAAGAAATCGACTGAGAAAAGAGCTCGGTATTGAGGATAAAATAGTCATTGGTCATGCAGGAAGGTTCTGTGAACAGAAAAATCATAAGTTTTTAATAGATATTTTTAAGAAAATTGCTGATTTGGAAAATAATGCTGTTTTGTTGTTGATTGGTGCTGGAGAAACTTTTGAAAGGATAAAGGAACAAGTTCAAGAGTATGCTTTGGAAGAACGTGTTATTTTTCTAGGGGTTAGAAAAGATATTGCAAGCCTGTATCAGGCGATGGACTGTTTTGTGTTTCCGTCACTTTTTGAGGGACTTGGTATTGTTGCAATAGAAGCACAGTGTTCTGGTTTGCCAGTAGTCGGCTCTGATGTTATTCCAAAAGAAGCTGCGGTAACAAATCAATTCCACTATATGTCGTTGGATGATTCTGCAGATGAATGGGCAAAAAAAATTCTTGAAGTAACGAAGCAGGAGAGAAAAGCTGAAATCGATAAAATTCGAGCTGCGGGATATGACGTGCATGATGTGGCGGAATATTTACAAGATTTTTATATAAAGAAGTATTTGGAGAATTAAGAAAGCTAGAGGGCGGAAAGATGAAAAAAGTTGGTCTAGTTTCTGTGAGAAACTATAACTATGGAAGTATATTGCAAGCATATGCCTTGCAGCAGGAGCTGTTAGCAGTGGGGATTGATAATGAATTAATCTATTATAAAAAGCGTAATGTTATTAAGCAAGCTCTTAGAATATTTAATCTGCCGCTCCTCATGGCAAAGACGAAAGATGTCTGGCGTGTAATTGAAGGAAAGACTAATCCCAAATTAAAACCGATTATTTCTGGAAGAAATAGAGCTTTTTCGAATTTTCTGAAAGATAATTTTGTATTTACACCGTGCTTAAGCGGCAGAAAACAGCTTATTGATTACACAAAGAAATTTGATGCTTTCATATTAGGAAGTGATCAGGTGTGGAATCCGATGTTGCTTGGTGGAGATTATTATACATTAACTTGGGTGGATTCTCGTCGTCCTAAAGTAACATATGCTTCGAGCTTTGGTGTATCCGAGATACCTGCGAACCAAGTAAAGAAGACAAAAGAATACCTGTCACGATTCGATATGATTTCTGTTAGAGAGAAACAGGGCGCAGAGATAGTCGAAAAATTGACGGGGAAAAAGGCTGAAGTCTGTTGTGACCCTACTGTGCTGACAGAGCGGAAGAGATGGGACGAGCTTAGTGGTGATTGTCCGTTTGTGAGTGAAAAGTATATTTTCTGCTATTTTATTGGAAATAATCCAAGTCAACGAGAGTTTGCAAAAAAATTAGCGCAGAAGACGGGTTGCAAAATCCTGGCAGTTAAACACATTGACGAGTATATTAAAAGTGATGATGACTTTGGTGATATTGACTATTTAGAAGTCGGGCCAAAAGAGTTTGTCAATTTCATTAGATACGCCAAATATGTATGCACAGATTCTTTTCATGGAACGATTTTCTCGATAATGTATAATAAGAACTTCTTTACATTTAAGAGATTCTCAGATAGCCAGAAAAGCTCTATGAATTCGAGGGTAAAAAATATTCTTTCAATTGTTGGGTTGTCCAACCGCTTGTTTGAAAACTCAATTACCCCGGAAGCAGCACTTACATATCAAGTGGACTGGTCTGATGTTAATAAGAGGCTAAAAGATTTTAGAAAAAGTTCACGAGAGTATTTTGAAAGAGCAATAAAGTGCTTAAAAGGTGCGCAGGAATGATTAAATTAGTTGAGAAAGAGCACTGCTCAGGTTGCACAGCTTGTATGGCATGTTGTCCAAAAGAAGCAATATCAATGTGCGCTGATGAAGAAGGATTTAAATATCCAGTTATTGATAGAAATCGGTGCATGGAATGCGGAAAATGTGTAAGGACATGTCCTATCACGAATAAGCAAAAGAAAAATTCAGTAGTTGCATCATATATTGCTATAAATAATAATAAGAATCAGCGTGAGGCAAGTGCGTCAGGTGGTTTGTTTAGCGTCATAGCTCACTATGTTTTGGAAAAAAATGGCGTAGTTTTTGGTGCAGCATATGATGAAAAACTTAGGGTTAAACATACAGCTATAGAACACGAAACAGATTTAGAAAAATTGAGGATGTCCAAGTATGTACAAAGCGATTTAGGTGATACATTTAAACAGGTGGACAAGTATTTGAAAGAGGATAGAATCGTTTTGTTTTCTGGTACGCCTTGTCAAGTAGCAGGACTTAGAGCGTATATTAATAGAGAAGATGCAAATCTAATTCTCCTTGATTTGGTTTGTCATGGCGTTCCATCGCCAAAGCTGTTTGAAGACTATAAGGCTGCACTCTCAGAAAAATACGAAAGTGATATTCAGAACATATATTTTAGAAGTAAAGTCTTAGGTCACCACTTGTCCACGATTGCGGTTCGCTTTTCAAATGGAAAGTTAATTCACAGCAGACGATTGGTGAAATCTTATCCGAGATTATGGTTTGCCGGGTTTGCATCACGGCCATCTTGCTATGCCTGCAGTTTTAAAGAAGAAGATCGTGTGAGTGATTTTACACTATTTGATTCTTTTAAGTCAGCTGGACATTATGACTTTAAAGATGATGATATGGGGCTGTCCAATGTGTATGTTCGCACACAAAAGGCAATTGATTTGTGGAAAAAAATCGAGGCTCAAGTAACTGCTGTAAAAACGAAAACAGCGGTTACGAATAAGAATGACGGAGATATGATTTACGAATCCGCAATAAAAAATAAGGCTCGTGCAGAATTTTGGAGTGATTATGGAAAACTTTCATATACAGAATTAATTGATAAGTATATTCCGTATTCTAAAAAAGAAGCCATTATGGATAAGGTTAAACGAGTGATGGTTAGCACAGGCCTGAGTGAAAATTTGATGCTTAAAAAGCTACTTACAAAGATTAAAAAGTAAAGGAAGAAAAAATGAAAGTAATTGCATTCTATCTGCCACAGTTCCATGAAACGCCAGAAAATAATGAGTGGTGGGGACAAGGCTTTACTGAGTGGAATAACATGAAAGCTGCCAAACCACTTTTTGAAGGCCATAACCAGCCAAGAATTCCGCTTAACAATAATTATTATAATCTTTTAGATGAGAAAGCTCTGGAGTGGCAGACTAAAATTGCGAAAGAACACGGTGTATACGGTTTCTGCTGCTACCACTATTGGTTTGGAAGCAAAATGCTTCTTGAAAAGCCTATGGAGATTTATCTGAAAGATAAAAAATGTGATTTACCGTTTTGCTTTTGCTGGGCAAATGAAACATGGACAAATGCTTGGGCTGCGGAAACTGAGTCTGATCGAAAGACCTTAATCAAGCAGGAGTACGGTGATAAAGAAGAATGGGAGAGACATTTCCAGTATTTGCTTCCGTTCTTTAAGGACGAGAGATACATAAAGGAGGGTAATAAACCGCTTTTTGTGATTTATCGTCCACAGTATATTACAGAGCTGAGTGCAAGACTGGCTTATTATAATAAACGTGCTCAAGAAGAGGGCTTTGACGGGGTGGTTTTTGCAGCACAGCATGTTTCTTTTTATGCTGAGAAGAGTGTCGATAAGTCGATGTTCAAATACCAGATTGAATATCAGCCAGGCTTTGCATTTTATGATATGAGCTCTTGGATGCAGAAGCAGATGAGCGTTATTAAGCAGAATGTACAGACATGGGCAAGGGATCATTTGAAGAGCTTTAAGTCTGCTAAAAAGGCAAAACTGCAGAAATTATCATATGACGAAGTGTGGAATACAGTTCTAAATAGAAAAGCAGAGCCGGGAATGATTCCAGGTGCATTTGTGGACTGGGATAATACGCCGAGATATAAAGAAAAGGGTCGTGTGTTGACTGGTGCAACGCCTGTGAAGTTTAAAGAGTATTTTGGAAAACAGTTGAAAAGAGCGCGGGATGAGTACAAGTCTGACTATATTTTCATTTTTGCATGGAATGAATGGTCAGAAGGTGGATACTTAGAGCCTGATATGAAAAATCAGTACGGCTACTTAGATGCAATCAAATCATGCGTCGATGGATTGGAAAGTGAGAACTAAAAATGGCAGAGATATTATCAGATAATAAAATTAAAACGATTGCGTTTTATTTACCTCAGTATCATGCTATTCCGGAAAACGATAAATTTTGGGGAAAAGGATTTACGGAATGGGTAAATACGAAAAAGGCTAATCCACTATTTGAGGGGCATTATCAGCCCAAAGTTCCGTTAAATGAAAACTATTATAACTTGCTAGATGACGATGTTAAAATTTGGCAGGCGAATTTAGCGAAGAAGTATGGTGTGTTTGGCTTTTGCTACTATCACTACTGGTTTAAAGACGGAAAGAAGCTGCTTGAAAAACCACTAGAGCAAATGTTGCAAAATAAAGATGTTGATATCCCATTTTGCATGTCTTGGGCAAATGAGAACTGGAGTAAGCGATGGGATGGCGGTAATCAGGAGATTATTGCGGAGCAGGATTACGGCACAGAAGATGATTGGAAAAAGCACTTGCTTTATATGGTTCAGTTTTTCAAAGATGAACGATATATTACCCTGAATGGAGATCCGGTTTTTCTTATTTATAAACCTGAAGAGATTCCTGATTTGCATCGTATGGTAACTTATTGGCAGTCGGAAATTAAAAAGTTTGGTTTCAATCGGATTTGCCTAATGATCCAGAATTCGGGATGGTATTTTTCGCCGTCTTACAATGATAGAGATTTCGATTATCAAGTTAAATTTGAACCATACTTTTCAAAGCAGTATGCAGAAAAAGATTTAAATAAAATTAAGCGTCTCCAGATTGCTTATAGAATTCTGAAGAAAGTTAAATTGGAAAAGCCAATCTATGCATTTGTGAAGAGTAGAAAAAAAGCGGCCGGAAATGATAAGCCGTTGTCAATTTTTAGCTATGATAAAGAATGCGCAGATATCCTGAATGGCCCACATTCCCAGAAGATTGTGCAGGGGTTGTTTACAGATTGGGATAATACCGCAAGGCGAAAAAATGGCTTTGTTTTTAAAGGAGGAAATCCGGAGAAATTTGGAAACTGCTCAAAGGCTCTCTTTAACCAGATGAGAGAAAAGAATGATCTTCCGCTTGTCTTTATTAATGCTTGGAATGAGTGGGCGGAGGGAGCGTATTTAGAACCGGACGAAAAGCATGGCTATGCTTATCTTGAACAATTACAAAATGCTATGGAAAAGTATAATAGAGGTTAATATTTTTATATTGTCTTTTTATTAAGAAAGATATTTAAGAGTGTGTGAATTAACTATTGTATTTATGTAATTTGTGAAAGAACCGAATATCTAAGAAAGAGATTTTTAATTATGACAACCAGAAAATTTGGAAAAGTTACATCAAATCAATTGTATTTGTATGCTCTAGTACTATACATTTTGTTGAACTACACAATTTTAGGAGTACAGTGGAACCATCCATTCTCCACTTTAAAAAACGCAGCACAGATTATATTGACGTATTTTATTCCTTTCTTATTATGCGCACGATTCATATTAGGGCTCATAAAAAGGAGAACATGGCATCAAATAATAACGGTGTTGATAATTGGCTGCGCTTTATACTCATCAAGTGTAATACACAGTAATGCACTTGCTTATACAGCCGCATTTATTCTTTTGGCGCAGGAAATCGATTATGATGAAATCATAAGGGCATCCTACAAAGCCGCGTCGTTTTCCGTAGTGCTATTAGTTATTGCAACAATAATTGGAGCTGTCAATGATAACCAAATACGCTTTACATATGCATGGGGCATATTATATGGACATACAATGGGAACCTCACATCCTAACAATTTTGCAGCATATGCAATGACGACTCTTTTTCTATGGCTGTATATGAATAGAAAAAGAAAATCACCGGCTAAACTGATTTGTGTTGATATAATAGTTGGCGTGATTGTATTTATATTAACGGCGTCAAGGACGAGTTCAATTGTAATATTAGCATTTGCTGTAATTTATTTGTTGTATGAAGCAATGAAAAAGGTTAATGCAGAAAGGTTGATTAACCTATTAAAATTGGCAATAGTTGCTGCTTTTGTAGTTTCAATTTATTTAATGAATTCTACGGGTCAAGTCGGATCAAACGGAATATTAGCAGATTTGACATTTGCAACACGTTTTTCATCGGCATACAATATTTATCAACAGTATGGAATTCAACCGTTTGGATCAGATATTGAGTTTGTAAGTTCGGTTGTTTCAGCTCAGACCGGTAAGTCGTCTGTGATACTTGACTCGGCATATTTGAACTTGCTTTTGTATCGGGGATATATTCTCACTGTTTTGTTTGCGATAGCTGTAGTTCTCTTGTTTAGGAAAATTGGAAAACAACGAGAGTATATCTTGATGATTATAGCAGCGCTATTTGTTGTTGATGGTCTGATGGAACAGAATGTATTTATGATTTATTGTAATTTTACTCTAATGGCTTGCTTTTCAAAATTTGGGAATATCAATCAATAGACAAGAGCCATAGATAATAAATGGAGGAATATAGGGTGCGAATAATAAATAGAATTAAACGCAAACTTAGTTCAATTATTAATGCCCCTTGTGTGAAAAATAACAGGGAAGTTAGAAAGGAATTTGGATTATTTACTGGCTTGGTTCTCTTGGCTTTAAATACTGTTGATATGGTAACCAGTTATAAGACAGTCTTTTACAAGAACTATTTACTAAAAATAATTAAAAAGGATGTACAGATAACTGTAGACAAATATAAAACGGATACTTTTGTGTTTGGTGATAAAATCAAAAATAATGCTAAGATACCTGTATGGGTGATATGGTGGCAAGACATAAAAAATGCGCCTCAAATAGTTCAGGAGTGTATAGCAAGCCAAAAACTGAATGTTGATAATAATTGTTATGAATATCATTTATTAAATAGCGAAACAGTTTGGAAGTATGTTGAACTACCACAGGAAATCATAGAAAAATTTAAACGTAAAGAAATAGGATTTGCGCACTTTTCGGACATTTTAAGACTGGCTTTAATAAAAAAATATGGGGGTATCTGGATGGATGCCACAATTTTTATGACAAATCAGTTTCCAGAAAGTATCAGAGAAATTTCTTTTTACTCAAACAAGAAAAAAGCTGATGGATATAATCAGAGAAAATTAATATCAGAAGGTAAATGGACAACCTATTTTTTTAAAGCAGAGCCCAATGATATTATTGTGTCATTTGTTCTGGATGCACTTATTGAATATTGGAGAAAGTATTCAGTGGCTGTAGATTATTTTTTGTTTGATTATTTAATAGCAGTGGCATATGATGAATTTCCACGTGCAAAACATGAAATAGATTCGGTTCCTGAGAATAATCCTGAAATATTTAGTCTTTTTGTTGAGAGAAATAAAAGATACACTCTTGATTTTTTTGAAAAGATAACAAAAGATACTGTTATTCATAAACAGTCTTATAAGTTTTCTTACAGTAAACAGGATAAAGACGGTTTTGCAACAAATTGGGGACATGCTTGCGAAAGGATAAAATAAATGAGTCTTAATAGTGATCGAATAAAAAATACAAAGAGAAATGCTATATGGGGAATTGTAAATAAGTTCATTACAATACTCCTTCCGTTTATTACCAGAACAGTTTTGATTTATGTGTTGGGGGTTGAATATGTCGGTATAAACGGTCTGTTTTCTTCTATATTACAAGTTTTGAGCTTAGCGGAGCTGGGATTTTCTAGTGCAATTGTTTATAGCATGTATAAGCCGCTGGCAGAGAATGATAACGACGTTGTATGCGCATTGCTCCAGTTTTATAAAAAGATATATCGCTGCATCGGTAGTATTGTGCTAATAATTGGTGTTGCGCTGATTCCTTTTCTGAAGTATTTGATTTCAGGATCTTGTCCGAGCGATGTTAACATATATGTTGTTTATATAATTTATCTTCTTAACACATCCTGCAGCTATTTCTTATTTGCTTATAAAAAATCCCTGCTTTCAGCTGTGCAAAGGCAGGACATCATTAGTAAAGTTGCAATGATTAATAAAATCATCAGTAGCTTTATCCAGATTGTGGGATTGCTTCTCTTGAAGCAGTACTATATCTTTGTTGTGGTTTTACCGTTGATGTCTTTGTTGGATAACTTGCTGTGTGAATTTCTAGCAAAAAAATATTATCCTCAGTTTGAGTGCCACGGAAAACTCGACAAGAAATATAAGGACGATATTATTGAAAAAACAAAGGGGTTGCTTATTCACAAAATTTGCGGTGTGACACGCAATTCATGTGATAATATTTTCATATCTATGTTTTTGGGGTTAACGCCAGTTGGCATATATAGCAACTACTATTATGTCATGAGTTCAGTAAGAGGAATTCTGGATGTATTTACGGTTTCTATGAGTGCGAGTGTCGGTAACAGCGTTGCTATTGAAAGCGTAGAAAAAAATTATAAGAATTTAAATTTGTTTACATTTATATATGAGTGGCTATGCGGTTGGTGCACGGTTTGTATGCTTTGCCTTTTTCAACCTTTTATGAGAATTTGGGTTGGAGAGAAGGCAATGTTTTCATTTGATGTCGTGATTGCAATTTGCATATATTTTTATGTTTGGACAATTGGAGACATTAAAAGTCAGTATGCCGATGCCGCAGGCCTTTGGTGGAAAGATCGAATCCGAGCGTCTGTTGAAGCAATTGCCAATATAGCGTTGAATTATGTCCTTGTAAAAAATTTTGGTGTTTTTGGAATTGTTATTGCGACAGCAATATCAATTCTATTTATTGGTTTTCCTTGGAGTACAAAGATTGTATTTGATAATTATTTCAAAGGAAAAAGCTTTTGGCGTTATATGCGTGACGAAGTATTTTATGCAGTGGTTACAATTATAGTTTGCTTTGTCACTTATGAGATTTGTAACTTCGTTAATGTGTCTGGAATTCTGGGGCTTATTATATATGCGGTTATCTGTGTTATAGTTCCTAATGTTTTATATTTGCTGGTATATTTTAAGTCATGTTATTTTAAAGATGCAGTACGATTTGTAAAGAAAATTGTTGTAAAGGGGTGATTACTTGTGATTTCAGTAGTGATGCCAGCTTATAACAGAGAAAATGTTATAAAAGAAGCGATTGATAGTGTTTTAGGCCAAACATATGAGGATATTGAGCTAATAGTTGTTGACGACGGCTCCACTGATCAAACTTCTAAAGTGGTTCGTGAAATTGAGGATTCGAGATTAAAATATTTTTATCAAGAAAATGCAGGAGCTTGTGCAGCTAGAAATAAGGGGGTTGAGCTCTCGCAAGGAGAGCTTGTTGCCTTTCATGATAGCGATGATATTTGGCATCAGGACAAATTAGAGAAACAGATAAAAGTGATGGAAATATCAGGTGCAGATCTTGTCTTTTGTAAACTTGTCAAATATTATGCGAATGGAAAAACTCAATTATTACCAGATTCAATAGGGGAGGGCTTTTTGAATCCAGTTGAAAATTTGTTTGGAATAGGGACACAAAGCCTATTAGCCAAAAAAGAAGTATTTGAAAAATGTCCATTTGATACTTCGATGCCACGCTTTCAGGAGTTTGAAATGCTGGTCAGAATTGCAGAAAAGTATCGAATTTACTGTCTTGATGATGGACTGGTTGATTATAAAATCGGAAATGATTCTATAAGTAGTAATCCTGAAAAGCTTTATAAAGCCTGTGATTTGATTTTACAGAAGCATCCGTCTTTTCAAAAAAAATATCCTAAAATGATGCATGTTATGGCTAGCGCGTTACAGGATGCGGGAAATGAATTGAAAAAATCGGGAAAAAATAATTATAAGAAATTCTACGATAAAAGCTTAGAGTATGATAGCTCGTTAAAAAGAAAAGTCGTAATTTTGATACCTACAATTCTTTAACACCTAACTGGT
>ULUO01063011.1_pt1 | contig 44107 bp, 38 predicted proteins | sample 1958611 | NCBI WGS metagenome assembly ULUO01 (sample SAMEA4835762, study PRJEB28245) | human gut metagenome | biome: gut microbiome; material: fecal sample | place: Denmark | collected 2008
TTACTCTTTCAATAATTTTATATTTAATAATAGCAACACTTCAAGAGAGGTCTCATCAACCTCTCTCCCATCATATATCCCAGTCCCCAAAGGGACTTCGTTTTACAACTTGAATTAACCCAACCTTACCCATAGTACCTTACTCCTTACCCTATGTATCCTTGAATTAATCCAAACAATTATTTTCACAATCCGACTTGTCTAAATATTAACATATTATAATCCGTTTATCAATCAATATTGCAATTCTCTACCTGAATTATCTGCTCCAATCACAAACCACATTCCAGAATAACAAAAAAACTCCGCCAGCAAAGCAAATGCTTCACCAACAGAGGTCAATTTCACATATATTAAATTAAAAATTTATGCATTATTTTGTGTCCATAACAAAACTAGAACTAGACAAATGCATACCTACATCTTAATCAGACCTTCGTAACAATAGCAACCCCGTTTCCCTCTATTTCCACAGTTTTAGTTATATAGAAACTATCACCCGCTTTATATGCCTTAACATCTTCTCCTACGCGGATAGTTCCACATCCTTCCGTGAATATCATAGAGCGGAAAGAAGCTGTATCGACATTAATTGATACTGAATCGGATATATCATGTTTATAACATTCAAAATATTTGCAGCTTACTAATAACTGACCTTCTGATGAGTCCGCTTCAATAGTTGCTGCGGCTTCATTCAAAGCTTCATCATATGCATTACTGCTGCTTTCATATGGCACATATCTTTTAGTATCAACAACATCAAGAGCCTTATCGACATGCAGCTCGCGTTTATTTCCGAACTTGTCCCTGCGGTCATAATCATACATTCTGTAAGTACAATTTGAATTCTGCTGGATTTCACATATAAGGATTCCAGCTCCGATAGCATGAATCGTACCGGCTTTTACCATGACGCAATTGCCTTTGCTGACTTCAATCTTATTAAAAATTTATGTTATATATTCCATCCTATTCATTATCATTAATCCACTCATTCCCAATCCTATCCGTACACCCAGCAATCATCTCATCATCCGAAATATAATTTACAATATTACACATAGAAATATTCATGGTTACAAGTATATCTTGCAAAGGCAGTTTATTTTCTAAAAACATAAACCTGAATAGACATTTTCTGAAATTAGCGGGAGAAAAATTATTATAAAACCTGAACCTTTTATATCCAACTGCAAACATTCTGATTACTATCAACACATTTTTATATTGTACTTTTAAAATTTAACATGCTCTCCTGGCAAATTTATTTTTCATTGTCAACATTGTCAACCTCTTGCTGACCTTTTTCTTCCATATTTTCCATATATTTTTTGGCATCCTTCATAAAGCTAACCGCAATCATCACAATTACCGCTCCAATCGGGAATGCCGCCACAATACTCACCGACTGAAGATTGTTCATAGAACTTTCTGCAAACAACAATGCAATCGGAAGCAAAATCAGCAAAATACACCACATCAACTGAATGCCCTTATTCGGTTGCTCACCATCTCTCAATGTGTGATAGCTGTAGCAGGATGCTGTCAATGCAATTGAGTCAAAAGACGTCGCATAAAAAGCAATCATTGTCAACAAAACAACTACCATAATAACAGGCGCACCCGGCATCGTCTTAATGATAGATACGATCATCCCGTACAGGTCACCGCTCTCCAGATACTGTGCAATAAAGTCTGCTTTTTCGGTCACCTGCATTCCCATAGAGTAGTTACCCAGTACAATAAAGCTCGTCAATGTGGAACCAACACCAAATATATAGCCACCAAGAATTGTCTGACGCACTATTCTGCCACGAGAAATGCTTCCGATAAAGGACGGAGCAGCCACACACCAAACCATCCAATAAGCCCAATAGTAAATCGTCCAATTCTGCGGAAAGTTCGATGTACGGAGCGGGTCAGTAAATGTATCCTGATTCAATACACACCATTTTCTGCCCTTTCTCTCTCCCACTTTGCTTCATATTTATATCTGTCACACAATCTGTAATATATCTTTGCTGTCTTAGGATATATTGTACTAAGATAATCTGCATTTTCCTTATATCTGGCTGCAAGACTCTTTTCAGTTCTGCCATCAGACGGACTGTATATTCCCCTGCTGTTATATTTCTCAGTGACATAACCTGATATTAAAGCATCATCTGCATAGTCTTCCAGCACATTTCTTACTGCCTCACATGGATAATAACCATCCTTCCCAGCTGGTGAATATGATAACATCTTACCAATATAATAACTGAACAGACTTTTCTGGTCATTCTTTTCAAGCAGAATCATGAATTCTTCTATACAGCTTCTTAGCTCTGATTCTATAACTTTTCCGTTTCTTTCTGCCGGACAGAACTTAATTTCTCCATACAGGCGGCACATTACATTGATGTATGTACTTTCTTCTTCTGTCAGCATTTTTTCAGAATTATCATTATCCTTTCTGCGTGTTATTGCTATCAGCTCTGCATAATTACCAGGGTCTGCTTTGACTATCTTCTGGAAACATTTCATATCACGCCACTTTAATGCTCCGAAAAATCTTATCTCAACAGTAGCCAGCTCATAACTTTTTACAGCATCATCTATATATTTTTTATGCATTTGTTTTAATATTTCTTTCAGATAATATGATACATCCGACACATTCCTTATATCGTCTATATCTTTTAATGATACAACATAATCGTATATCTGTTCCGTACCAAAATATTTATCCGACATTGCTCTGTATAACAGCTTAATATACACATCTACATTTCCATATTTCTTGCATTCGCCAAGCGCCCAGATATATTTTGATGTCATATAGTAGTCTGCCTGCTGCCAGAACATTTTCTTTATATGTTCTGGTGCTTTATCTATCTGTGGTATATCCTCACCTGAACATTCCGCTTCTAATCTGTATATCCCAACAAGAAATTCATCGTCTAATTTTTTCTTTTTATGTATTTCCATTATATACAGATATACATTTTCACCACTATAAGCCAGCTCTCTGCAGTAATCAATAGCCATCGTTCTGTTCAGGCTCTGTGCATTATATAAATCATAGAATACTTCTTCATCAAAAACACCACTCCAATATCTGGCGAGACTCCTTCCAAGAGTTGTCCATTTTTCTTTCGAGCATATTGCAGCAAGCTTTGCCACACTTAAGTTATGCTTCTTAAAATGTGTCACTTCATCTGCTATTATTGCCTGCACCTGTTTTTCGTTGTCATCATGTCTGGCATTATTATCACATGTTTCAACAGGATTAAGCAGTACTCCGTCATTCTCCTGCACAAAAAGGTACTCATACTCATATTCAGGAGTATCCGTATGTATCCCATCTAAAAGCTTCTCGTATTGTTCAACAATTTCTTCAGGCTGTGCCCATTCTGCTGTATTGAAATATCTGTTTTTATATATTATCTTTCTAATGAAATTCTTCAGATGTATTTTTTCTTCATCTGTCATCTGACTTATTTCATATAGCATGCCATTTATCAGTTTTTCTCTAATATTATCTGGTACATCATCCGCTATATTAAGAAGCTTTTCCCACCGTTCTGGCTTAAAATGTGCTTCTTTTATAAGAAGCTGTACATACTGTATTGCTGTTTCTACTATATCCTGTTTTGCCATCCATTCAGTTGTCACATGCTCTCTGTAATGTGGGCATATGATATTTCCAATAATGTTACTGTCATATTGTGGCAATGCCTTATATATGCGTTCCCATCCATTCCTGTCATACTTAAGAGCTATTTTTGCAGCATTTACTTTCTCATCTACTGTTCTGAAGGCTGACAGATTAATCCAGCTGCATATTGCTTTATGTATTATACTTTCTGGTGTATTTGATGTATATTTATATGACTTATCATCTATTCGAAGCAGCCATTCTAGTGCTCTCGCAGCATACTGTTTCTGTACAAGCATTGTTTCAACTCCAGACAGTATATCTATATATGCATTTCTTTCAAACAGGAAGTTATCACTCTGCCTGTCAAAAAGCTGCAACAATCCTGTAGACTTCTCCCATTCATTCTCTAATCTGTCAAGTACCATGGAAGGGGATAACTCACATAGTTCTCTAAAGTATCTTGATATGTATTTCCACTGTTGTTCTGTCTTTACATATCCAAGTATTTCAGAAACCATATCATCAAGAACCACCTGTGAATCTCCGTGGTCTTTATGAAGCACCTTTATTAACAGTGTATTTAACATTCCGCGTCTTATATTAGCTGACCAGAATAATTTTTCTCCTCTGTATCTTGCAGCAAAACGCTCTGCGTATGTATATGTAAATAATGTTTCTGACTCATTCAGCACATCTATGCTTGCCCTTGTAAACTTTCCCCATATGTCACTGTCTGTCTGTACATCTAAATATTCCCATGTATTCTGAACACTTGCCAGATAGTATTGTTTCTCACTTCCTTTTCCTATTATATAAACAAATGGTTCTTCTCCACCTGCATATTTTGTAATCTGCTCTATAAATTCTTCGTATTCACATCCACTAAGTTCCTCTATTACTGCCTTATCTCCGTCAGCATCTGTCCACTGACCTGCAAGCAGACATGTAGCTTTTACTTTTACGGACAATCCATCAATCCATTCTGGTTTCTTTAAAAATGCCCCATTAAATATTCTTCTTTTCATCGGAATATATAATCCATGTGTTTCACTTACAAGTTCATTTGCTTCATTAACTCCCATTCCTGCTCTAGTCAGTGCTCTGCGTATTGTCTCATATGTCCTTGGTCTTAACTCTATCTCGTTATCTGAAAATGATGGCACCTCGTCAGTAAACACAAATATATTAGTATTATTCTCTATTGATACTATTTCATCCGCATAGAACCATGGTATATATATATTTCCTGATTCTTTGACAGCCATTAGTTTATCCCAGTCTTCCCTGCTCTTTACAACGAATATCGGTCGTTTCTCCCCTGATTTCCACAATTCATTTATTATGCAGTATACAGCCTCTTCCCTGCATCTTGCCCTCACACAGACTTTCTCATCATTCTTTAATTTATTGAATTTATTTATAAATTCATCATCATCTATGTCAAAGAAATCTATGCCTATCTTAGGATTCACCGTCTGCCTCTTTAACTGTAAATCCAAAGCATCTGTTGAATATATCGCCATCTGTTTAGCTGTATATACCGCCATCTGACTGCTTATCTTCTCCAACTTCTGGTTAATCTGTTCCTCTGCCTGCTGCTGTTCTATTCTCCATTCACTCTGAAAATACCTGTCATATTTGTCCGGAGCAACCTGTGGCAGTTCATGCAATACTGCACCTAATATCCTGTTAGCATATAGACATGCCACCTCATGTGGTATCTCATATTCACTCATACAATCTGTAAGTCCTTTTATAAGTATTGCCTTAAAAGAATATCCCGAATCTTCACACAGTTTTCCAGCCAGTTCCTCAAGATTCTTATCTGACAAAACTGTCGCTATATCATCCATCATTCTGTCTGCACTGGATTCATATTTAATAAAGAAATCCCGGTTATCTGCAAGCAGCTTCTTAATGTCATTCTTATTTTTTATATTACTAACGAACCTCTTTCCTGCCTCTGTAAGATAATTAGTTGAATTAGTCTTTACGATGTCATCTATCAGTTTTTCCACCATATACATATTTCCTCCTTATATGCATTGACCTATTGTTATTCCACTTTAAACCTACTCAACTTCCCAATATATGCCCTTTCGTAGGTCTTTTAACACCACTTATCCTTCTTGCTCCTGCTAATAGACCTACTCAATCTCCATCAATCTTTCATTGAGTAGGTCTTTTCTTCCCCTTCATTTTTATTATACACACATATTACAGGGTAAACACCTACTATGTTCTAACTTTGCTCTTAATAAGTGGGTTTTTCAATTCATCCAGTTCAATTTCGTAGCAAAAAAGACCTACGCATTATACGAATTATACCTAATTAGTGGGCTTTGCATATCATGCCTCCTGTAGCCTTTGCGACCCATTTCCCCATATATAAAGACGACTAATCCTGCCCCCAATATTAAATTAAGTCCTTATAAAGATATCACTTTGACAATATCTTTATAAGGACTTTCTATTATTCTTCCTTTATTAACACCTTTTTGCCTTGGAAAGCAAAACCATAATGTCTTATATGTTTTCTGTCTATACCTCTCGCTATCAGTTCAGCATCATACTGTCTTTCTTTAATCTGTTGCAATGCCGCCTCCGCAGTATCTTCAAGCGTACCTTCTGTATCGATATCACATACCTTGAATTCCAGAATCATAGCATCTTTCTGCTTATCAATCTTAGGAATCACCATAACATCATATCTTCCATATCCGCTTTCTCTGTTTGATTTTGCTTCGTAAGTATCATACAATTCAGACAATAATCCAAGGACTAAACCATGGTAAAAACGCTCAGGTTCACTGACTGATGAAGGATGCATACCTGAATCAAAATTACTTATTGTCGATAAAGCAACATCATTCATGTATATATTCATTTCTTTTACATTCCCACTGATAAATGCTTTGACAAAGCTGCTATAATTAGTGCTTTTGTCAGCAAACCATCCTGTAAACATACCTGTAAACATGCTGAGTGTTTCCATGTTAGTAACAGCAAGATGATACCATGGTTTACCCATCATGCCTCTGTATTCAACTTCGCATACTTTAAGATATCCACTGGCAACCATCAGACTCCAGACTGCATTCTCATCATTTTCAAGCTGGCTGAATACTATCTGCTCGTCAAAGCAAACGGTTATTTCTCCACCATTAAGGAGAGTTTCCATATCCATCTTCATGTCTATCGATGCCGACTGTATCAGTCTGCTTATCATACTATTAGAACTTGTAAGTGCTCAATACGGAATAAACTTCTGTTCTTTTAGATAATTCGTTATTGACCATGGATTATATATATCTTTGTGTCTGCCAAATGTGAAACCGTCATACCATTTCTTGACATTATCTTTCTGCTCACCCAGATTAAAACTGTCAAGTGCCGCATATACTTCCTGCTGTGTGAATCCGAAGCATGTACTGTATCTGTCAGATGTCGTTGTGACGACTACAAGATTATTCAAATCTGAAAATACTGATTCTTTTGAAACTCTTGTAACACCTGTGAGCATAGCCCTCTCAAGATACGGATTGGTCTTAAATGCTGCATTAAAGAATCCCCTTATAAATGCTGTGAATTCATCCCAATAACCGCCAAGATAAGCCTCCTGCATAGGCGTATCATATTCATCTAATAATATTATGGCTTTCTTTCCTGTTATCTCTGCAAGTACAGAAGATAATATTTTTAATGAATTCTGGGCTGCAATATCATCCATTCCAACCTTAATTGTTGATAACAGCTGTCTCTGACTGTCCGTCAAAGCATCCTTATCAATCATTCTTTCATACTGTGAGTACATTTCCAATATTATGCTTTTAATCTTAGAAACTGCCTCTGCATAGCTTGTCTGCTTAACATCAGCAAAACTGATATATAACAGGATAAGTTCCCTGTATATCTCTGTAACTGGAATCATCCCATATTGATAAGCCTTCGAACAAGTCTGACCTTCCAGCATATTTACTAGAGAACAAACAATTAAGCATGTTCATATTAAGCGTCTTGCCAAACCTGCTAGGGCGTGTTATCAGAGTAACAACATCACCAGAATCCCACCATTCTTTAATGAGACTGCTTTTATCTATAAAAAAGTAATTGTTCTCTCTTATACTATCAAAGCCCTGATTACCTATGCTTATCACATTCCCCATGCCAGTCAATCCATTCCATTTATCAAAACTCATTCTCCCCAAAGAACTTCCGCTTTCTCTCAATCATCTCATCAATTCTCTCAACATAGCTTCTGACATCTTTGACATTCTCGATTCGCTCAATACGCACAGAATGGTTTTCATCACCTTCATTATGGAACACAACCTTAGTTGAAGCACCTGCGCCGCACGCAATTATCGTCTGCTTTTCTTCCATAATAAGAATATTATATATGCATTCAAGTCCAGCAACTGCATAACCTACATTCTCAAAATTACCAGCCATATTCTTCTGACGGTACATATAATAAGGCTGCATGTTAAGATCTCTTGCTGTCTGCTCAGTCATCGCGATAATACTGTCTGTGTTCTTAATTGAAAGCTCTGTGTACTGCTGACGCAATATGTTAAGTCTTGAAGCTCTCTTAATTGCAAGTGAATGAACAGTAAGACTCTCCGGTCTCATCGCCTTAATTTCATTAAGTGTATGGTAAACCTCGTCTACACCCTCTCCCGGAAGCCCAAGAATCATATCCATGTTGATATTATCAAGTCCTGCTTCTCTTGCCATTGCATAAGCATTCTTAATATCTTCAACCGTATGCTTTCTTCCGATTAAATCAAGTGTTTTCTGATTCATTGTCTGCGGATTAATAGATATTCTTCCCACATTATGAGCTTTAAGAACCTTGAATTTATCTGGTGTCACGCTGTCCGGTCTGCCGGCTTCTACAGTAAGTTCACGGCATCTGCTCAAGTCAAATGCTTCTTCAACCACTGTCAGTACTTTATCTAACTGTTCTGCACTCAAAGTTGTAGGTGTTCCGCCACCCATGTACACTGTATCAAGTCTTCTGCCTTTCATGGATTCAGCGACGAATCTTATCTCCTTAATAAGTGCATCCACATAATTATCCACATAATCTTTGTATGCACCAAGTGCATATGATGAAAAGGAACAGTACAGGCAGATACTTGGGCAGAACGGAATTCCAATATACAGGCTGTAACCTGTCTTATAATCCATATCTGTAAGTATATCCAGTTCTTTCCTTGCTACTGTGAGCGCAAGTTCAGCCTTTTCTTCACTTGCATAATGCTTGTCCATAAAATGTTTCTTAATCTGTTCCTTGGTTGCCCCCTCTTCAAGCATTGTATACGCAATCTTACTTGGTCTTACTCCTGTAAGATATCCCCACGGCAGCTTCTTGCCTGTCTTTTCTGAAAGCTTCTTATATAAGCTGTCCTTAAACACTTCGTGGGCATTCTTCTTATCAAGCCCTGTGACATCAGGAACTTCTATTGAAAGAATCTCATCTTTCTCTTCCGGTTTGGAATCTGCCTTTAGTGCCATAACCTCAGTTCTTGGATAAAATGAACGGACAAGCACAACCGCATCATCATAAAATACATCATTATCAATCTTAATATATATCATCGTTGCTTCCTTTTCGCACTGATATTTGCGATCTTATACTCGCAAACTCGCAAACCCGCACTATCGTGCTTTCCAGCCTGCTTCGCAGGCGTTTGCTCGTTGATGTCCCGCGAAAAGTAAATAACGCTTCGCGTTGCTTCCTTTTCGCTTGCGAACATCACATCACATAAACGGATTGTTCTGCTTTTCATATCCAATCGTTGTGAACTCCCCATGTCCGGGATATACATCTGTATCATCAGGGAGCTTGCAGAGCTTGTCATGAAGCGACTCCATCATTGCAGCAGAGCTTGCTGTAGGGTAATCTGTTCTTCCGACTGAACCGGCAAAAAGTGTATCACCTGACATAAGTGTCTTGTCTGATTCGATATAATAGCATGTTCCACCTGCTGTATGTCCCGGTGTATGGATTGCTTTTATCTTAAGTCCTGCAAGTTCAAGAATATCTCCATCATTATGAAGTACATCTGCTGTAACCCTAAGACTCATGCCGTATGCATTCGACAGGTTTCTTGCAGGTGAAGCAAGAAGCTTTTCCTCGTCACATGATGCATATATCTTAATTCCATAATGCTCACGCACCTCATTAGCCGCACCTATATGGTCAAAATGTCCATGTGTAAGAAGTATTGCCTGTGGCCTGCTTGCTGAACGCACAACCATATCATATATAGACTCTGGTGAATCTGCCGGGTCAACAATAATGCTCTCGTTGTTATCTAAGTTAATTATAAGATAGCAGTTAGTAGCTACCGGTCCCAATACTCTTGATTCTATCTTAATCATAATCTGCAAACCTTTCTTAGCCGGCAGTTCTTGTTATATCAGTAACTCCGTCTATCTTTCTCAATTTATCTATAATTCTGTTAAGCTCTTCCTTGCCATGAATATCAAAACCGACACTTATGGTAGCAAATTCTTTCTTATTAAGACGGCAGTTCATAGACTTTACATCAATCTCTGCTTCTGTGAACATCCTTGATATATCAACAATAAGTCCGGTTCTGTTGTTGGCAAATATGTTGATTTCAACCTCATAGGTATCGCCTGCTGTCTGTCCCTGCTCCCATTCAGCCTCTATAAGACGAGCACGTTCATTAGCCGGGAAGTTGATTATATTAACACAGTCTGTTCTGTGAATTGATATACCTCTTCCTCTTGTAACGAATCCGACAATCTCATCACCAGGTACCGGATTACAGCACTTTGAAAATCTGACAGCAACATCATGGATTCCCTTAACGACAATTCCACCCTTGCCTTCCTTCTTCTTTGCCTTTTCCTTAGACTCAGCGGCAACGATTTCCTCAAGCACATCTTTGTCTGTAACTTCTGCCTTCTTGGTCTTTAAATGCTCCTCATTAAGCCTGTTTACTATCTGACTCTCTTTAAGTGCACCATGTCCAACGGCTGCAAGAATAGAATCCCAGTCTTTAAAGCCATATTTGTTAAGACATTTTTCAACATATTCAGGCTTGGTAATATCAGAAAGAACAATTCCTTTAGTCTTACAGTAGTTAGCAACCATTTCCTTGCCCTTAATGATATTATCTTCCTTTAACTCCTGCTTAAACCACTGGTTAATCTTATTCTTTGCCTGTGTGCTCTTTACAATTGAAAGCCAGTCACGGCTTGGTCCTTTTGAATTCTGCGATGTTATAATCTCGATTCTGTCACCATTCTTAATAACATAATCAATAGTAACAAGCTTTCCATTAACTCTCGCTCCTACCATCTTATTACCTACAGCACTGTGAATGCTGTACGCAAAATCTATAGGGCATGAGCCTGCCGGAAGGTTCTTGACATCACCCGTAGGTGTAAAGCAGTATACGCTGTCTGAGAAAAGGTTAAGGTCATTCTTGATTGATGATAAGAATTCCTTGTTATCAGACATTTCCTTCTGCCATTCAAGAATCTGTCTTAACCAGCTAAGCTTTGCTTCCTCACTCTGATTGTCCTTCTCGCCAGTTTTTCCCTCTTTATATTTCCAGTGGGCTGCAATACCATACTCAGCAATCTTATGCATTTCGTAAGTTCTTATCTGTATCTCAAACGGCTGTCCGTTAGATGCAATAAGTGTTGTATGGAGCGACTGGTAATTATTAGGCTTAGGCATGGCGATATAATCCTTGAAACGTCCTGGAATAGGCTTATACATTTCGTGTATTACACCAAGTGCCGCATAACAGTCTTTTACTGTGTCAACCTTGATTCTTACTGCAAATATGTCATATATCTGGTCAAGCGTCTTATTCTGGTTGACCATTTTTCTGTAGATTGAGAAGAAATGCTTAACTCTTCCGTCTATCTCAGCCTCAATACCGGCATTGCTTATATGCATGCCGACTTCTTTAATTATGCTCTTTATAAATGCTTCCCTGCCTGGTCTGTTTAAGTTGACCTGTTCAACAAGATCATTATATACATCAGGCATAAGATATTTCATTGATAAATCATCAAGCTCTACCTTAATCTTGGAAATACCTAACCTGTGGGCTATTGGAGCATATATTTCCATTGTCTCTCTTGATTTCTCAATCTGCTTTGCCGGCGACTGATACTGCATTGTACGCATATTATGCAGTCTGTCGGCAAGCTTTATAAGGATAACTCTTATATCCTTTGCCATTGCAAGGAACATTTTTCTAAGGTTTTCTGCCTGGACCTCAATCTTATCATGCTGGTAATTGAGCTGTGTCAGCTTTGTTACACCATCTACTAACAGTGCTACCTCATCACCAAATTCTTTTGCAACATCTTCAGTTGTCATAACTGTATCTTCAACAACATCATGAAGAAGACCTGCAATAATTGACTCCTTATCAAGCTCTAATTCAGCCAGAATAATAGCAACACATAAAGGGTGGATTATATATGGCTCACCCGATTTTCTGAACTGTCCCTCATGTGCCTTTCTTGCGGTCTCGTATGCCTTCTCGATATCAGACAGATCTGTAGATGGGTGGTATTTCTTTATAGCCGCAATAAGATCCTTATATAATTCCTCAGGACTTGTAAAATCTGCTGGTGTATCCACCGCTCTTTCAACCTGATTAGTTTTGTTATGGCTTGCGCCTGGTAACTCTATATTCTCTGGCATACGTGCCTCCATTCTCTGGTAATTGTCCAGCGTTATAGTTTTCTTAAGCCCATTATTTATACACTGGCATATGTTCTTTCCATAAATTCTCTTGTAGCCACTGCATTCTCAGGAACAGTATTTTCCAGTGTGCAGTGTACATATGGCTTATGCTCCTTAATCTTCTTTAACAGAAGTGGATAATTAAGACCTCCTCCGGTCACCGGATTACCCTTTCCTGTACCTGCTGCCACTGACTTAAGCTCACTGCCTTCAACAATATAATCCTTGCAGTGAACAACAGCAATATCCTTTAATAACAGGTCAAATGCTTTCTCAATAATCTCATCCTGCTGTGCAAGATTATCAACACATAACAGGTTAACCGGGTCGAATATAATCTGAAGGTTAGGTGAATCAATAGCGTCAAGCACCTTTCTTGCACGTTCGACAGTGTATACAATGTGCTTCCATACAGGCTCAATTGCTACAATGACACCAAACTGTTCAGCATATTTAACTATTGGCCTTAAATTATCAATAAAGCACTGAAGTGCCTCCTCACTGTGATTAGCCGGCTCATACTTATACTCCTCATTAACCGCACCAGTCTCAGTACCAACAACTCCACAGCCAAGAATACTTGCAAATCTTATATGTGCCTTATACTTCTCAACAATCTCCTTATGCTTCTCAGGATTAGGATTGCAAAGGTTAAGATAACAGCCAAGTACTGCAACATCAACCTTATTCTCTGTACATAATTCCTTAATATACATAGCGAGTCCCGGAGTCATAGTCTCCACGCCCGGCTTAAACTCCTTAATAGACTTACTGAGTGCAATATGCATACAGTGAAAACCCTGTGCATGTATATTAGGTATAAGCTCCTCTAATGGAGCGTATGCAACATCATGTGCTCTTATTCCGATTCTCATAAAAAACCACCTTTCCGTCAATTACAAACACTTTTGAAAGATTATACTATATATTACATAAAAAAACCAGTAAATATCTGCGACTTTTCCAAGCTGTGAGGGCGTTAATGCTGCTATATACAAAAGAACGGTGAGAGAAAGCCCGCCCAAGCGAAACGCGTTTGCTTTCTCTCACCGTATTAAACTCTGTATGCACCTTTATCTCAATTATCAATACAGCTTTACATTATTAATTAATCCTGTATCTCCAAGTGCCTTATAATATGTAACAAGTGGTATAAAACTCTGTGCAAATCCTTTCGTACTGTCACCAGAAACAATAACAGCATCATCTATAACCTTTTTAGAACCAACTCCTGCCCTGCCTGTGTTATTAATATTAGTTTCAAATGTTTTGAAACCATACTCAAGATATTTCTTATCACCTGTAAGTTCATAGGCAATTGCCAGTGATTCCAGAAGAAGTGTGTTATTTCCATTCCTTGAAAGTGAAGGAAGCTCCTTATAATAGAACAAACCATTGTCAAGAGTACAATTCTCTACAATATCATCAATTGCTCTTATAAGCATCTGCTTAATATCTTCTCTTGGGAATACCCTGTAATATCTCATTACGCTTCCTGCAGCTACTGATATCATAAATCCTACTCTTATAAGAGTATTGTCCGTATATGGAGCAAGCCAGTTGCCATACTCCTCTTCCCATATCTTAAAGCTGTCAATAATCCACTCACATTTTGCAAGCCATTTTTCATCTCTTGTCTCCACATATAATGCAACAAGTGCTCGTAAAGCCCAGCCAGTTTCTCTCGCATTGGCTTCTCCCGGTTTTGCATACATTGGTGTATCCAGAAGTCTTAATATGTTATCACCTATACTTATAGCTGTCTCAAGACCTCTCTCATCACCCGTAAAATGATAGTAATCAATCACTCCTTCAACCCATTCATGTGAGCATACCATTATTCCATTCTTACAATGACCTGCTGTATGTTCCCACTGTCCACCTATTCTTAATGGATTCTTGCTGTAATGGCATACATCAACATCCATCTGATGCTTTGCTGAAACTATTAAATAGTCAAGGAATCTTCTGATTCCAGTTCTTGCATACATAAGAGCACATGAATGCGGATAATCATATTCATTATTACTCCATACAGGTTTTCCGCCGCCTCTTCCCTGTAAAGTATATCCCATATCAATAGAATCGCCCCAATTCAGCATGCCGTAGCATCTTGAATGATTATCAGCCCTTGCAATAAGTGCGATTTCAACTTCATTCACAAGATGTTCAGGGAATACATCCATACACACTTCTGCCTTCTTGAATTCCTCTGGTGCTATGCATGGTCTGTCAGGCATCTGGTATATTGTACTTCTGTTATCAAGCTCCCACATCTGCATATCCGGTTCATGGAAATGCATCAGGAATCTCTGTTCCTTTGCCATACCAGACTGCATAACAACATTTCCAATATCCTCTGGAACAAGCATAACAGCTACTCCGCCGTCATATGCCTTAACTGCCTTCGGATAATTCTGTTGTGCCTGATATACAGTTATACACAATCCATCATTTCCATCAGTATAATCTGCAAGAAATGTACCATAGAATACCTCTGCAAAATGTTCATTCGCTTCCTTTACAAGATATGCATCATCGATAATCTTATTAACCTGCACTCCATCTCTTCCAATATAGAAATCAGTCTTATAATTAGAGCTTCCAACAAGTGTTCTTACATTGGAAACAGGTGCTTTCCCAGATATCATCTCTAATTCCCCGGTTCCTCTTGTATGATACACAGGTCCATTCTCTTTAGAATTATCCGTAAGTACATCTCCACATCCGGTAGAATCATTACCCATATTAATGTGCATATCAAACAAATCATCACTTGCAGTGACTGTCTCATCAGGCTTTGCATAAAATACCAGTGATTTGATATGAAGTTCATCATAAGTCGTATTAATAATTCTGTATGATACATCAATCCATGACTTAGCTGCATATGATGTAAGTGTTATCTCAAAATCAACTTTTTTATTATTAAGAATGTTACTTCCTTTAGCTCTGATTACACATTTTACAGGACCTGCGTCTATAATCTTCCATTCACCAATATTAATGTCGTATAATCCCATATCATCTTTCAGATATGGTCCTTCAAAATTCTGAGCGGTATAATGTTTTCTTCCATCATCAAGTGTTTCAAATATATTCTGAGAATTATTCTTTACTGTAAATGTAACACAGCCTGTGTCAACACACAGCCCCTGTCCAGTCTGAGTAACAGATACTCCCTTTTCTTCGCAGCTTCCATCAGACTCTTTTTCAAACTCAAGCACTGCGCCCTTATTAGCCGGAATATCAGCAAGAAAATCCACATACAGGTATCTTATGCTTCCATCTGCATGCTTCGATGTAACCTTCGGCTGAACCATGCATTTTCTGCCATTCTGTGTAATAGCTATCCTGTCAGCAGTCCTTAACTCTCCTTCCTTAAAAGGAAGTGCTATGCCTGCCGGTTCCTGCAATCTGTCATACCTGTAAAGCTTGTCAAAATAAATTTTCATTATATGTACCCTCCATTGTTTGTCACGAGCAAATCTGCTATAATTGTACAACAGATTTAAATCATTTGCTATAGTCTTAATATAGCATTCATAATTCTGTAATTCATGTGATAAGATGTCATTATTTATCAATAATACAGATTTATTGCAACTTTTAGAAAGAAGGTTTATATTATGCATTATGCCGAGATAAAAACCTGTGATATTGCTAACGGACCAGGGGTGCGTACATCTCTTTTTGTAAGTGGATGCACACACCGATGCAAAGGTTGTTTTAACGAAATTGCATGGGACTTTAATTATGGCAGGGACTTCACAGACGATACAATCAAAGAAATCATTGATTCTCTTGCCCCAGACTATGTTACAGGGCTCACACTTCTGGGAGGTGAACCATTTGAACACAGCAACCAGCAGGGACTCCTTCCATTGCTGAGGGAAGTACGCAGAATATATCCTGACCTGAGTATATGGTGCTTTACAGGATATCTGTTTGACAAGGATATTGTTGGAAGGATGTGCAATGAATGGAAAGAAACTAAAGAAATGCTTCAATACATTGACGTCATAGTTGACGGCAAATATGAAGAAGACAAGAAGGATATGATGCTTCAGTTCAAGGGTTCATCTAATCAGAGGACAATCCTTGTAAAAGAATCTCTCGAATCAGGTAATATCGTACTTCTGTACGATTAATAATAAAAAGGAGTTTACACAATGTCACAGAAAGTTAATATTAAGAAATTAAATCCTAACGCCTGTATCCCAACATACGGAACAGAATTCTCAGCCGGAGCAGACCTCTACTCAGGAATGTCCGAAGCCGTAACAGTTATGCCAGGCACAACTGAATTCATCAAAACAGGAATAGCAATGGAGATACCAACAGGACTCGTAGGCCTCATCTATGCAAGAAGCGGAATGGCATGCAAAAAAGGTCTCGCCCCAGCCAACAAAGTAGGTGTAATAGATTCTGACTACAGAGGTGAAATCATAGTAGCCCTCCACAACCATTCAGATAAACCTGTAACCATAGAACCAAAAGACAGAATCGCTCAGATAGTCTTAGCACCATACATCACAGCATCATTCAACGAAGTAGAAGAGCTTGACGACACAGAAAGAGGCGAAGGCGGCTTCGGCTCAACAGGCACAAAGTAAAAAAATTCATCTTGCAACATGCAAAAGGCATAAGCAAGATGGATTTTTTATCCCACCACATTTCATAGCCACCCCGGTCACACATCAACAATCCGCCTTGCAACATGCCGAAGGCATAAGCAAGGTGGATTTTTTTATCCCACCACATTTCATAGCCACCCCGGTCACACATCAACAGCCCGCCTTGCAACATGCCGAAGGCATAAGCAAGGCAAGAAAGAATTAACGTAGATTGGAACTGGCAGCATATTATTGTGCGAGTCCGATTTAAGGCGCGAACCGTGTGGGAGTTATGCCGCTCTATACAAAAGAGCGGTGAGAGAAAACTCGTTCAAGCGAAGCGCGTTTGTTTTCTCTCACCGTAATAAACTCTGTATAGAGCGGCATTTACTCCCACTAGGTGCAGCCGCCATGAGGACTCGCACAATAATATGCTGCCGGTTCCCACACACTACCTGAATTCCTTCTTACTTATACGCAATATTGGCATGCTCAATAACATAATCCTGTGCCTTCTGCACAAGCATAGCCTTAACTACACTATCTTTTCCGAATTTCTCAACAAATGCATTCTCATCAGAATATCCATTGTCTCCTGCGAATTCATCAAGATCTCCCTTGTAATCATATTCTCTCATAGAGAACTTCTGATCTTTCACGATTGCTTCCATAATAAGCTGCTGTGCCGCTGATTTCTTGATGAAATCATCATATGACATTCCATATAACTGCTGGCAATACTCTTCCTTTGACTGGTTAGTAAAATCAGCATAGAATCCGACAGACTGGTCATATCTGTCTCGTAATGTACTGAGCAGTGTATCTGGATAACCACTTACCTTACATGTATCCTGAAGTGTTGAAAGAACCTGTTTCTGAATCTCATCATCAACCTTAGAATCAATTGTAGATGCTAATGAATCTTTAACAGAAGCTCTATATTCTTCGATTGTATCATATCCAAATGTTTCCTTAACATATGCATTAGTAAGCATTGGCACATTAGGCTGTGAAACCGTCTGCACTGTAAGCTCAAACACTACTTTAGTTCCTGCATATACGGTATTGCTATATGTTTCCGGCAAGTCGATTACCATAACCTTAGTCTCTCCAGCCTTCATTCCATAGAGTGCTTCATCAAGCTCTTCTATATCAAGTCCAAGTTTATCTTTGCCAAGTATCATTGTAACACCATCTGTATTAGACAGCCCTGTTGACTGTGAACCCGAACTTGTAGCAACATAAGTAACCAGTATCTGATCTCCATCAACAGCACCTCTGCTGACTTCTGAATAAGTAGTATTATTCTCTATATCTTCAGCAATCTTATCATCAACAAGCTGATTCTCTATAGATGTTTTATCAACAGTTACAGCTATATCCTCATATTTCCCAAGCTGTACATAATCATTAACATTATAATCGTATTTTACTTCAATCTCTTTATTACATGCAGTTGCCATAAGCATTGTTGCTGATAATAAAACTATTGATGCTTTTCTTAAAAAACTTTTTCTCACAATAAACCTCCGCTCTTACTTCTTTATACAGAAGTAAAAAATTGACTTTCATACTATATCACATAAAAGAGATTTTATCCATATCTGTTCATATTAGTTCACAGAAATATCATACATTTTAAAAAGAAAAGACTGCCGCTTTCACGACAGCCTATTATCTCTGATATATAATATATAATCAATTATGCAAGCTTAGACTTAGCAACCTCTGCGAGCTTAGCAAATCCTTCTGCATCGTTAACAGCCATCTCAGATAATACCTTTCTGTTAAGATCGATATTAGCTAACTTAAGACCATACATGAACTTGCTGTATGAAAGTCCGTTAATTCTTGCAGCAGCATTGATTCTGGCAATCCATAACTGTCTGAACTGTCTCTTCTTCTGCTTTCTGCCCTTATAACTCTCTGTAAGAGCTCTCATAACTGACTGCTTAGCAACTCTGTACTGCTTAGATCTTGCTCCTCTATAACCCTTAGCGAGCTTTAATACTCTGTTATGCTTCTTCTTTGCGTTTAATCCGCCTTTAATTCTTGCCATTTTATAAATTCCTCCTTAAACTATATCTCTAAATAAATGTTGTTATACCATTAATCTTAGAGATAAGGCATAATCTTCTTCATTGTCTTAACATTAGTTGCGTCAGTCATAGCTGCCTGTCTAAGATTTCTCTTTCTCTTAGCTGACTTCTTTGTAAGAATATGGCTCTTGTATGCCTTCATTCTCTTTAACTTACCTGTTCCAGTTACTTTAAAACGCTTTGCAGCTGCTCTTTTTGTCTTTACCTTTGGCATAATAATCCTCCTAAAAATGTCTGTTAGTTGTTATTTATTTTAACGTTTTTCAGTTAAAAACATCATCATGCTCCTGCCTTCCATCTTAGGAGCCTTCTCAATTACAGCTATATCGCTAAGCTTTTCTGCAAAATCCTCTAATATATGCTTAGTAGAGTCGATATGAGCCATTTCTCTTCCTCTGAATCTTAATGATACTTTAACCTTGTTACCTTTCTCAATGAACTTTCTTGCTGAGTTACACTTAGTATTAAGGTCATTGACATCGATGTTAGGTGATAAACGAACTTCCTTAACTTCTACTGTCTTCTGTTTCTTCTTAGCTTCCTTTTCCCTGCGGAGCTGTTCGTACTTGAACTTGCCATAATCTACAATTCTGCATACAGGTGGATTAGCTGATGGCGAAACCATTACCAAATCTACTCCTGCATCCTTAGCCATGTTTAAAGCATCTCTTAATGCCATAACTCCAAGCTGCTGTCCTTCTTCTCCAATAACACGAACCTCTTTGCATCTGATCTGTTCGTTAATCATTAACTCGTTAATAGCGGTACACCCCCATATAAAAAATTAAAGTGAATAGCTCAGCTATCCACTTTCTTTAATCAAAACACAATCCTATATTATGTGTAATTCTTAAATATCAACCCGAGTCGCCCTATGCGCTGAGGTGAGAGTGGATACTCTGCTTTGCTTTGCAACCATTGTATGATATCATCCTAAACAATATATGTCAACCCCATTATTAAAATTTATTCGCAAAATTTATTACAATGCAATTAATCTTATATCTTGGAATATCACTTCATTAATGATATTATAATACAGAAAATAAATCAAGAAAGGATCTGACATTTATGAAAGATTTTCTTATATCAACTGACACAACTGCCGATTTACCTGCAAGTTATGTTAAAGAAAACAACATTGATATCCACACTCTTTTTTATGCATTTGGTGAAGTAATCTACGGAACAGATAACATTATGCCTGAGAAGGAATTCTTTGACCGCATGCGTAACGGCGAGATGCCAACAACTATGGCATGTAATCCGCAGGATTGTAAGACAATATTTGAAAAGCGTATCAATGAGGGCTTTGATATTCTTCACATTGCATTTTCATCTGCACTTTCAAGCAGTTACAATAACGCCTGCATAGCAGCCAATGAAGTTATGGAAGAACATCCGGGAGCTAGAATCGTTGTAGTAGATTCATTAGCTGCTTCAATGGGTGAAGGTCTTATCGTGTATAAAGCTGTTGAGATGAAGAAATCAGGAAAATCTATGGATGAAATAATAGATTTTGTCAACAATCATAAGCTTAATGTAGTACATAATTTTACGGTTGATGACCTTAACCACTTATACAGAGGAGGTCGTGTTTCTAAGACTACTGCCATTATCGGTACACTTGCCAACATCAAGCCAATCCTTCATGTAGATAATGAAGGCAGACTTATTAATATAGGAAAAGTCCGTGGCAGAAAGAAATCACTTATTGCTTTAGTTGACCGTATGGAGGAACATATTGGTTCATACAGAGATAAGAATGATGTTGTATTCATCAGTCACGGTGACTGCTTACAAGATGCACAGTTCGTAGCAGGTCTTGTTAAAGAAAGATTCGGCATAGATAACATATGGATTAATTATATATGTCCTACAATCGGAACACATTCCGGTCCTGGAACAGTTGCACTCTTCTTTATGGGTGAATCAAGATAATATACACGCAAAACTGGCAGAGTGTTTACCACCCTGCCAGTTTTGTTATATGTTCTACCAATGTATTCACATCCACAGGCTTAGATATAAGTCCGTTCATGCCTGCCTTTTGCAGCATACCTATATCTGTTTCAAAACCATCTGCTGTCATTGCAATTATTGGCACTTCCATACATTTTCCATTCTTAGTCCTTATAATCTTAGTGGTCTCTATGCCATCCATTCCCGGCATTCTCATGTCCATAAGAACTACATCTATGTCGTCCGCCTGTTCACTTTCAAGCAGTTCAATCGCCGAACTGCCATCTTCTGCCTCATAAACTGTTATATCCTCGTCTTCAAGAATATCTTTTACAAGTTCCCTGTTAAAATCATTATCATCAACTATCAGGACACATTTATCCATTCTGTTCTCTCCTAATTTAACACTTACTAAAGTACGTTATTCTCTCTTATTTCTGAAACAAGCTTTCTTCTGTATGCCCTGCAGCCATTTTCATTCCAATATTTTCTCTTTTCAACCTTAATAACTTCAAATGTTGTATGGAATATATCTGTCTTATAGCTTGTATAAGGCTCTCTTCCCGGATAAAATACTGTTATCGAATCTGCACATTCATCTATCTTAAGGCCGTAATCCTTAGCAAATTTTCGTGATTCATAAGGGCTTCTTATCATCTTGATATGTGCATAATAACCCACAAGATAAGCGAAATAGTTCATATCAAATTTATCAAGCCATCTGCCATCACTTGCCATAAATACTATAACAGGAAATGTTCTTTCTTCCTCTGCAATCAGTGTTGTAAGATCATCGTAATCCTTGCTGTCCTCAACGTATCTTACAGACTCCCTCATTCTTTCCACATCAACAATTCCTATATTGTCTGCAATCTCTCCAAAGAAATTAGGTCTTGAAAACAGAACATTTTCATTATCTCTGTATCTGTCTGCTGGTTCTGCATATCTGTTAGATACCGTGAATTTCAGTCTGTCACCTTCCCTGCATATAACCGCTTCAGATATCCATACTCTTGTTGGTATCTTAGTATCAAGATGTGTAGTTTTTTCAGAAAAATACACATTTTCTGCATCATACGAAAGATTAACTGAATATCCAGGCTCTGCATTAACATAAGTTTCTGCACTCTCAGGTAAATCTGTGAATACATCCTCATATCTTGACTTAACCCATGAATATATGTACCCTGTGGCTTTTCTGAAAGCATCAGGCATTGCAAGATTGCTTAAGTCGATATATGTATCAGCCTTAAATACCATAAAAGAGCCAAGCTGTTTAAACGGCTCAAATCTTCTTCTCTTGGCAACGCTTTCTGTCTCCTGCTTCTTCTCATGTTCTATCTTTACAAATGCTTCTTTGAGTCTCTCATCCTCAGGTCCTATCTGATTAACTATCTTAACAATATTATTAACAGTAATCTCCGGACCTTTATCTCCTGTATTATCCCATAGCTGTCTTAGTAACGGTTCTCTTTTAAATTTATAAAACTTCTTGGCAAGCTCTGTATCTTCATCAAATATCTCTTCAATATATGGATGCAGCGGTTCTCTTGTAAACTTCAGTCTGTAATGACATCTTAACATATAGTTCCATTTTCTGTCTTTGTAATGCTGATGTCCTAAATCTTCAATCAGACCCACAACTGAATCATCACATAACTCCAGCGTTGCAAGAATACTGTTCATCTTTCTTGCAAGTGCTTCATTACCCGTGCCAAAGGCTGAGCCTTTATATCTCATATCATGTTCAATCTCATGCCAGCCCTCAAAAGAATTAGTTCTTACCTGTATCTCAAATGTATCATCCACATAATCTCCAAGCTCCGGATTAACAATGGTCTTGCTAAGATATCCCGGCAGCTTGAATATGCCGTTAATCTTCATTGCCCTGAACTCATATTCATTAGCCTCTGTTGTATTCCACACGCCCGGCATAGAGAATATTGTATCAAGAAAATTCTTAACAATTTCAACATCATCCGCATAATACAGAATAATTCTTATTCCTATAAGATCCTGCATCTTTTTATCCTGATTCTCTGTCCCCGGTCTTCTGTAATCCTTTAATATAAGTTTATCAAGCATTGAATCAGGAGCTTTCACCCTGTATGCAACCCTGTAATAGAATCCTGCTTTCTTAAGCTTTTCTTCTATAATACTTAGCAGATCATCCTTAACAATATCCGGAACATATATCTTTTCTACATTTTCTTTAGTAAATAATTCATTAACTTCATTCATACCCTAACCTCTGATTCCAGCCACTTTGGCAAACTGTGTCTCCACTCTTGCCCTTAAGCGGTTTTTTATTCCCTCTGTTGTAAATGCAGCTTCAACACCATTCATTATCAGCTTCTTAACATCTTTCTTCTCCATATTGAATGTATCTGCAACTAATGCAAGTTCCCTCGCCTCTGTTGTGTTAGAAACCATCATATTATCCGTATTAACAGTAACTTTTATCCCCTTATTCATAAGCTTCTGTATCGGATAATTCTCTATTGTATCGTATATTTTAGTATTCAGATTGCTTGTCGGACATAATTCCAATGCAGTCTCTCTGTCTGCAAGCTCCTGCATAATTAAAGGATTCTCTGTACTTCTTACGCCATGTCCTATTCTTACAGCTTGAAAATTCAATGCACATTCAACACTTTCTGCTCCGGCTGCCTCACCTGCATGAATAGTAAACGGAACGCCTCTCTGAACGGCATCTCTGAATACATCTGCAAATGTATCTGTTGCATAAAGTCCTTCTGCACCTGCAAGGTCTGCCGCCACAACACCTCTTCCCCTTTCGGCATATAATGCAGCAAGTCTTACTGTTTCCATATTAGCATCCTTATTATCATCCGAACGCATACAACATAATATCAGATTGTGACAGGAATATGACTTCCAGTACTTTCTTGATTCATCAAGTCCCTCACATGCTGCTTCAACAATCTCCTGCTGTGACAATCCTTTTCTTGTATGAAGCTGTGGTGCAAATCTTATCTCGCTGTATATTACTCCCTGTTCTTCCTGCTCTTTAACAAGCTGACACACACTATATTTAACAGCCTCACGCGTCTGCAAAAGCTGAAGCGGAAACTCGAATTTTTCAAGGTATTCATTAAGATTCTTACAATCTGATGATACGCTCAGCTTTTCTGACAATTCTATCTCATCACCTGTTTCTATATTCTGCATATCACAAAGATGTCTTACAGATTCAAGCGACAGTGAACCATCAAGATGTACATGCAGGTCTGTAAGGCAATCCAGTTTTTCTATCCATTCTATATTGCTGATTTTCAAAAAAACACCCTCTAACATAATAATATCTTACATACACTTCTTTACATTTTAAACTGCATTCAGTATATTTGCAACACCGATAAGCTTTTGTCTCCATATTTTACCAAGTATTTTGACAAATTTTATGATTAATTTATATTCAGCACATTTGCATTAAATATACATGCGTGTTATAATCTATGTATCAATATCGTTATAAGTAATCGGGGGATATAATTATGTCAGTTATTCATGAATCAGCAGAAAACTATCTTGAATCAATATTAATGTTAAGCAAAAAGCTTCCTGTGGTTCGTTCAATAGATGTTGCCAATGAGTTAGGTTTCAAGAAATCAAGCGTCAGTATTGCGATGAAGAATTTGAGGGAATCTAATCATATAACGGTAACTAAAGAGGGGTACATATATCTTACAGAATCAGGTAAAGAGATTGCTGAGATGATATATGAGCGTCACCAGCTCCTTACATCATGGCTCATAAGGCTTGGTGTTAATCCTAAAGTTGCTGAAGAAGATGCCTGCCGTATCGAACATGATATAAGCAAGGAATCATTTAACGCTATTAAGAAAGCTATATCTTAATTTTTCTCATATAATTTCCTTCTCGGAAAGAGCCATACCTGATTATCCGGCATGGCTCTTTCTATTTTACATATTCTTTTTATCCAGCAAATTCCTGTGCCCAGTAATGACTGTACCTTCCTGCTCCACAGCCTGAATTACTATAACCCAGCCCCATTTTTGTATATATAGGATCTAATATATTCTCTTTATGTGCAGGAGAATTCATCCAACTTTTTACCAATTCTTCTGGTGTCATTTCGTAAGTTGCTCCTGCGATATTCTCACCACACTCTTCCCATGAGACTCCGCATTCATCCAAAGCTGATCCCGACATATTATCATTTTGAGGTCTGTTAGGTCTACTATGGCTCAATTTTCCTGTGTAATCTAACTCAACCGCTCTTATACCAGCCGCCTTACACATTGCTGCATCTAATTCAAGCGGTTCAATACCGCACTTTTGCCTTTCAGCGTTCACAAGTTTTATAACATCTATGTCATATTGTCTAAAAAAACTTGTATTATAATTTTCTTCACAGGAATTTCCCAATTCAGCTTTATTGTTCTCATTCTTTTCTCCTAAATGTTCCACATCTCCCGAATCACTGTCTTCCCATGATTCCTGTCCGGAATTATTCTCATAACCACCTGCCTGTGACAAATCATCAAAAGCCTGTTGTTCTGATGCCTCTGTATTACCAGCAATATCATTATCTGTCAGGTTATTCTCTTCACTGGTTACTTCCTGTGTAAAATCCCCGGTTTCTTTATCAGCTGTCTTAACATTATTACCATCAGTTTTGGTTTCTCCATTGACAACGGTTCTTACTGTAGTCTGTGTCTCTACAGTATTGTCAGAATTCTTCCCATTAGCATTATTGTATGCACTGCCACAGCTTGTAAGCAGTCCTCCAATAATGACTGCTGTCATTAATACAGCTGCATTTTTTCTTTTCATAATTGTATACCCCTGTTTCCTCTCTACAACAGCAATGCTGCTATTTAGAATAATAACACAATATCATATATTTTACCATATATCTTTTTTACCCTTTATTACCATATCAGCCTATATAATTACCATATTTTACCATTCTCACCACTAATATCAGGCTTATAAAATGTTATTTTTCTTATAGTGGATTTGCAATCAGATAAACTATGGAGGAATACCAGATGCAGGAATATCATAACAGAATCCGTGAATTACGCGAGGAAAAACATATAACACAGGTAAGATTAAGCACCGAGCTTGGAGTTGCCCAGGAAACAATAAGTGCATACGAACAAGGAAGGCATCTTCCAAGTGTCTCATCTCTTATGAAATTAAGCAGTATATTAGATGCAAGCATGGATTACATAATGATGAAATCTAATGTCAGAAATATGATTCAGGTTCAGTCTTTATCCGACAACGAGACAAGATTATTAGGCTACTATAAGAAGCTTAATGCTTCTGGAAAGGAAAAGGCTCTTTCATATATTGAAGGTCTTAATGACGGTTTAAGGTCAGGCTGCAAATAATTTCATTAAACACATTAAGCCCCCGGACGCAATCTTGTCCGAGGGCTTATTATTTCTGTTCCAATATCTTATTTTTCAAGATATCCTGTGTATTCTGCTGTTCTTAATATATCATTAGCTCTTGCTATCTGTTCCTTATCAGGTGGCATTACATCAGAAAGTGTATACGGAATTCCTAATTCCTCCCACTTAAATACTCCAAGTGTATGATATGGAAGCACTTCAAATCTCTTAACAGTCTTTAAACTGGCAACAAAATCCCTTAACTGTTCAAGGTCTTCCTGTGCGTCTGTCACTCCTGGAACAAGAACATTTCTTATCCACATATCCTTATCATGGTCAGAAAGATACTTTGCAAGGTCAAGGATGTTCTTATTAGTCCAACCTGTAAGGTCCTTGTGCTTCTCATCATTAATCTCCTTAATATCAAGAAGAAAAAGGTCTGTAACAGCCATCAGCCTGTCAAACTTTTCCAGATATTCCGGCTCCATCTTAAAAGGATTACCTGACGTATCAAGAGTTGTATGCACACCATTCTTTTTCGCAATTTCAAAGAGTTCTGTCACAAATTCCATCTGAAGAAGCGCCTCTCCACCACTTACAGTGATTCCGCCACCATTCTTCCAGTAATTTTTGTAACGGTAAGCTTTATCAAACACTTCCTGCGCTGTTTCTAATGTTCCGCCTTCTTCTTTCCATGTCTCAGGATTATGACAATATCTGCATCTCATATGGCAGCCCTTAAGAAATACAATATATCTTACCCCTGGTCCATCAACTGAACCAAAGCTTTCTACCTGATGAATTCTACCTTTAATACTTTCACTCATAGCATTTTCCTCTTCCAATAATTATTACTTTATAATGTATTATCACTTAATAACGATAATTTACTCCAAAAATGTCTACATTTTATAAAAACATATATTTGGTGCATTAAATATAACATATCCCCTATATATTGTCAGTTCGAATTGCTTATGTTCGCATAAAAAAGCAAAATGTAGACCTTTTTATCTCCATTTATCTGCTTTATAGCGCATTCTTTCCAGCTTATTTATCTCGTAACATTTTTCACACATGCCAAATCTATGATTCCATTCCAGTCTCTTCCCACAGCGTTTACATTTGTTGAAGAATTCACCATTAGTAAGTTCTCTTACTATGCGTTCTGATATCTCCTCTTTAAGCATTCTGATACGCTCATCATATTCTGATATATTAAGAGCATTACAGTATGAATTAAGCAGATCCATCTTCTTATACAGCTGTTCAAGGTCATCCAGCTTCATGGCTTCTATATCTTCAGATTCAGTATCTACATAATACCACATCCTGCTTACCGGTTCACCGTCAGCTGTCATATCAACAAGATCCTGCCACAAATATTTAAGTTTCTCGCTATTCTCATCAAATGGAATGTTAATAAGACTGTATTCAAGATATTTATTAATCTTCTCACCATGTTTTTTCTCAATGTATTCAGCAAGTTTAATCCTGTTCTTTAAGTCAGCAACTGAAAAGCATTTCTTTTCAATCGTCTTTAACCATATCTTAAATATCTCTGAAAGGCTGTATGGCATATCCAGAACTTTTCTTGGCGGCTGTATAACGCAGCTTGTTATCTGCTCATATCTTCCATGAAGCAGTTCACCTATCTGGTCCCTGTCCTCTATTGAGTTGACATACCCCTGGTCATACATCCCCTTTCTTCCTGCTCTTCCGGCAATCTGCTTAACCTCACTCATGTTAAGAAATCTTTTGGATTTGCCATCGAATTTTTTCGACTCAGTAAATATTATTCTTCTTATAGGAAGATTTACTCCCATTCCAATAGCATCTGTACATACTACAATTCTGCTCTCTCCATTTAAGAATCTGGCAACCTCTGCTTTTCGCACACTGTATGGAAGTGAACCGTATATAACACTTACTTTATACCCTTCCTTCTTTAGAAGGGTTGCGAGCATAAGAACTTTTCTACGTGAAAATGCTACTAAAGCATCTCCATCCCGTATATCATCTGGAAATATGAAATCATGGTCTTCAACTATAAGTCTTGAATTCCTTTTATGTCTTATATCCGTATATGTATCTCCACACATTTTTATAAGCATTTTAACAATATGTATTGCATTCGGCGACATACATACATGTACAACATCAGCATTAACGCCAAGAATTGCCTCTGTCCACGCCCAGCCTCTGTCTGAGTCGGCTACCATCTGTGCCTCATCTATTACACAGACATCAAAATGTCTACTCATATCCATTTTCTCAACTGTACAGGATAAATGCTTTGCACCATCTCTTATATCCTTCTCCTCGCCTGTCGTCAACGAACAGTTAATTCCTCTTGCAAGACTCATCTCCTGAATCTCAAGTGCAAGAAGTCTCAGGGGTGCAAGATACATTCCTGAACCGGCATTATAAAAATCTTCTAGTGCATCATGTGTCTTTCCTGTATTAGTCTCTCCTATATGAAGTATAAAATGTCTCTTTATATTTCTGGCTTCAGGATACAGCTGTGTTATATCCTCAGGAATACTCTCCATTAATGCAGTCTTTATCTTAAGTTCTTTAAGACTTGCTAAATCTTTAGGTACGAATTTCTTCTTTTTCTTTTTATAGTAATATCTAGCCATTTATTTTCCTATTGTTTTATGAAATATAAACAAGAAGCATGACAATACATAAAACATTACATATTGTCACGCTTCTTTCTGTAAGGTCAGTCTGATTATTTAGCTGCTGCAGGATTATTCTTCTTAGTAGCAATCTCATCTTTAAGCATTGCAACAAATTCGTCCTTAGATACTGTAGTTGACTTCTGCTCTCCGTGGAGTCTGTAGCTTACAGTTCCTTCTGCTGCTTCATTCTTACCAAGTACAATAAGGTAAGGAATCTTCTTAACCTGAGCTTCTCTTACTCTGTATCCAAGCTTTTCTGCTCTCTCATCAATCTCAACTCTGATTCCATTATCAGCAAGATAATCATAGAGCCCATGAGCATAAGCATTTAACTCCTCATCTTCATTCTTAACCGGAAGAATTGTAGCCTGTACAGGAGCAAGCCATAATGGAAGGTTACCCTTTGTCTCCTCAAGTATATAAGCCATGAATCTGTCAAGAGAACCAAGGATAGCTCTGTGAAGAACTACAGGTGTCTTTCTCTGTCCATCTTTATCAATGTATGTTAAGTTGAACTTAGATGGAAGACAGAAATCAAGCTGGCATGTTGATAATGTATATTCATTACCGATAGCAGGCTTAACATTTACATCAAGCTTAGGTCCGTAGAATGCAGCCTCTCCGATTTCCTCTGTGTACTCAATTCCGATATCATTAAGAACCTTTCTTAATGCGTTCTCAGCATTGTTCCACATTTCATCATCATCATGATACTTTACCTTATCCTCTGGATCTCTTAATGAGAGAACACAGCGGTAATCTGTAATATTGAAATCCTTGTATGTCTCAAATATAAGGTCTACAACCTTGGCAAATTCTGACTCAATCTGCTCTGGTGTTACGAAAAGATGGGCATCATTCTGGCAGAAATGTCTTCCTCTCTCAATACCCTTTAATGTTCCACTTGCCTCAAATCTGAAGTCATGTGCAATCTCACCAATTCTTATAGGAAGATCCTTGTAAGAATGCATTTTGTTAGCATATATCATCATGTGGTGAGGGCAGTTCATTGGTCTTAAGACAAATGATTCGCCTTCAACTTCCATAGCTGGGAACATGTTTTCCTTGTAGTGATCCCAGTGACCTGATGTCTTGTAAAGATTAACTGTACCAACACATGGTGTCATTACATGAAGGTATCCAAGCTTTCTTTCCTTGTCCTTAATGTAATTCTCAAGCTCCTGCCATACTGTATATCCCTTTGGTAAGAACATTGGAAGTCCACGGCCAATTAAGTCATCTGACATGAAAAGCTCCATTTCCTTGCCAATCTTTCTGTGGTCACGTTCCTTTGCTTCCTCAAGAAGCTTAAGATGTTCTTCAAGTTCCTCTGCTGTTGGGAAACATACACCATAGATTCTCTGCATTACATGATTGTTAGCATCGCCCTTCCAGTATACACCAGAATATTTAACAAGCTTGAAGTTCTTACAGAGCTTAGTATTATCAACATGAGGTCCGCGACAGAGGTCTGTGAAATCGCCCTGGTCATAAACTGTGATATTGCCATCTTCAAGACCGCTTATAAGGTCAAGCTTATACATATCATCCTTGAACATCTCAAGTGCTTCTTCCTTAGAAACTTCTCTTCTGTATATCTTCTTTCCTTCCTTGCAGATTTTCTTCATCTCTTTTTCGATAGCTTCAATAGCATCGTCATTGATTACATTATCTCCAAGGTCTATATCATAATAGAATCCCTCTTTAACTACTGGTCCAACCCAGAACTTAGCATCTGGATATAAATGCTTAACTGCCTGTGCCATAACATGTGCACATGAATGATTAAGAGTATTCAGTCTTTCATCTTCCTTAAAATTAACCATGACAAATCTCCTTTTGTGTTAATATTTTTGTTCTTATTCTCATCGCTGCTTGTGCTCGTAGCTCATGTTCCATAGCTTCGCTCTGTCACTGTCGCGGTGCTCCTCGAATATCCATGCAAAGTCCACACCCTGTGCAAGCACAGCTGTTGACTTCCCCTGTATATTCTCATCGCTACTCGCGCTCGTAGCTCATGTTCCAGAGCTTCGCTCTGTCACTGTCGCGGTGCTCCTCGAATATCCATGCAAAGTCCACACCCTGTGCAAGCACAGTTGTTGACTTTCCCTGTATATTCTCATCGCTACTCGCGCAAAAAAGCCCCTTATACAGTGGCTTTCCAGCTTGCTGTATAAGGGGCGAATATTCAATCCGCGGTTCCACCCTTATTATTCTCTCAATCAAGAGAACATCTCATTATGATTATAACGGAATCACCGTGCCGTATTGGGGCCGCTCGGAGGTGGTTTTCCCATATCCGTATTCTAAAGCACTTCCACCATATATGCTTCTCTCTGTAGAACCGTAACATAGTACTCTTCTCGTCAACACTTTAGTAAGAAGTATATTTCAAATTTTACATAATGTCAACCTGTTAATCATTGATTTTTGTATTTAAAAATGCTATTATTTCTATATTAATTTTCGAACAATTTAATATTATTTTTAGGGAGGAACTAATGGATAAATTACATTCACACAACTATCTTATTGTTTTAGTTGGAACAATTGCTTTATCAGTTATGACATTTTTTTCAGAAGGGATTAATATCCGTGCATTTATCGGAATTGGCATAATGCTTGCCAGTCTTATTGCTGCCGGTATTGGTAAGTTCTTAATTCAGAATCATTTTATTAAAGCTTTGCTCATTAATCTTACACCTTCAATTGCTACATTTGTATATGCTTTTGTTTTAGGCGGCAACTCAGTTGCATTTCTTGCCAACTTTGTATTTCTATCAATGATGGCATTATATTTTGATAAGAAGTACATTATATATTACTCTGTTCCTGTTGCTAATATTGCACTTATATGTGCCATATTTTTCCCATTCGTTATTGATGGGGCTAATTACGACAGAGTAGATGCCTTTACAAAGGTATTTCTTTTTGACCTTGTTGCTGTTGTTTTATACAAAGCTGTTGACAGAGGACGCGAGCTCCTTTCTCAGAGCGAAGAAACACTATCTACTATTAACAACAACTCACATGCAGCAAATGACATAGCCATTAATCTTAATTCAGCTATCGAAAATTGTAAAAACGGTCTTGATAACTTATCTGAACAGGCAACTAAGGTAAATGAAGCTGCTTCTCAGATGAATACCGTTATTGACGATACAACCAATGCAACTATATCTGTTACTGAAAAAATTCAGGATGCAACCGATGAAATCAATAAGAATTATGAGCTTTCCAAAGAGCTTGATGCTGGCTTCGAAAAAGTTGATACATCAGTCAGAGCCGGTAATAACGAAGTAAATGTTGTTAAAAACACTCTTTCGGAGATGGCAGAAACTGTTGGCTCTGCCAGAGGAGCTATGTCTGAGCTTATGAACGAGATGTCTAAGATTACTTCTATTCTTGAAGAAATCAATGCAATTGCAGCCCAGACTAATCTTCTTTCTCTTAATGCCTCAATTGAAGCCGCAAGAGCCGGTGAACATGGTAAAGGATTTGCTGTAGTTGCAGATGAAATCCGTCATCTTTCTGAACAGAGTTCAGAAGCTGCAGACAATATCCACAAAATCATTAACGGTCTTTCAGGTATGACAGATGAAGTTTCTAACCGCGTGAATGCAGGTGCTGAATCAGCTAATGATGTTGTTTCCAAGATGGACACTCTTGTCAATGTCCTCACCGGAATCAATGATTCAACAGAAGTTGCACACGATCTTGTAAGGGAACAGTATAAGGTAATCGAATCTGTCAGGACAGCTTTTGACAGCGTTAACTCAGACATTCAGACGCTTGTTGCTACCTCTGAAGAGAACGCTGCAATGATATCTAATATTTCAGAGAGCATCCGCCAGCAGGAAGAAGCCGTTTCGAATGTTGACGATGGCATCGAGCATGTCTTAAAGCTTTCTGGTGAATTGAAAGAACATTTTAATTAATATGCATATAAAAAGTGGCAGTCTTTAGAAATACCTGAAGTCCTGCCACTATTTTTAATATAAACCTATCTTTTTATCCAATCTAGTTTCTCCAATTAAGTTTCCCCAATCAAGAAAGCTTCATATCTCCATCTTTAACCCAGCCAATCTTTTTAAGAAGCATATTAATAAGCGGACATATCACTGCCGGAAGAATGAATGATATAAGTATCAATCCAGCCCAGTCAAATCCTGTAATTGCAGTCTTTGTTCCATTAGCAATATCAGCTACCCAACCAGAATATACACCAATCTGTCCAACAAATCCGCAAGTTCCCATACCAGATGATACTGGAGTGCCATTCATCTGCAGCTTAAACAGGCATGTTGCCATAGGACCTGTAATTGCAGACGTAACTATCGGTGCTATCCATATTCTCGGATTCTTAATTATATTTCCCATCTGAAGCATAGATGTACCAATTCCCTGAGAAACAAGTCCTCCCCATCGGTTCTCCTTAAATGACATAACTGCAAATCCAACCATCTGCGCACAGCAGCCTGCAACTGCTGCTCCTCCTGCAAGCCCAGTAAGTCCAAATGCAGCACATATCGCGGCTGATGATATAGGAAGTGTAAGTGCAATTCCAACAAGAACTGATACTGCAATTCCCATAAGGAAAGGCTGAAGATTAGTTGCAAGCATAATAAGTTCGCCAATCTTCATTGCCGCTTTTCCCAAAGCCGGTGCAATAAGAGCCGCTACTCCTGTTCCAACACCTATAGTAACAAGCGGTGTAACAAGAATATCTATCTTAGTTTCTTTAGAAATCATCTTACCTGCTTCTGCTGCAATAATGGCAACAAAATATACTGCAAGCGGACCACCTGCACCGCCAAGCGCATTAGATGCAAATCCAACAGTTATAAGTGAAAACAGTACAAGTGGAGGGCATTTCAGTGCATAACCGATTGCCACTGCCATTGCCGGTCCGCTCATTGCTGACGCAAGCCCTCCAACTGTATAATTGACACCGCTCACTGTTGCCACAGTATTAGTAAGAAAACCAATATGCAGCTGTGTTCCCAATGTATTAAGAATTGTTCCTATAAGAAGTGAGCAGAACAATCCCTGCGCCATCGCTCCCAGTGCATCAATTCCATACCTTTTAACTGAAACTTCAATATCCTTGCGTTTCAGAAATGTCTTAAATTTCTCCCACATAATAAACCTCACTTTGTAAATTTTCTTTATGATAGCATATTATGGGGGGGATTGTGAATATAGCAATTTTTACTCACCCTATATCATCCAAATTGGTACGATATAGTTATCCTTATCAATTGCACCAAGTGAAGGCTTCATACAGACAACTGCTCCACTTTGTAAGATAACATACCAGCCCCGTATCATAAAAATACAACTTTGGAGTTTTTACAAGACGCTTTAGCAGATTATTAGAATACGGATGAAGATAAAAAATAATACCAAGAGTTTCCAAAATTTCAAGCCAATCCTTTGCCTGTGTCTAGATTAATATCTGCGTCTCTTGCTATTTCTGCCTAAGACATAGATGTAAGAGAAAGTACTGCCACTCTTCCTGCTAAGGATTCCTGTACTCCCCGCATTAATTTAAATATCTGTGAACCAATCAACCAGAAGCTTCCTGGTTCGTGGTTTTTATCTACGCTCATCTTAATATAGGCAAACAATTCCGGTGCATACTGAACTTCATCAATTAATACAGATATAGAGCAGCACTATTCTTTAAAGAAAAGTGCCTGATCTATATTCAAATTAGCTCTGTCGGATATTTTTAAGAATTGTACCTCGTGTCAAGGACACGATGGGTACAATTTGCCTTCCTATATAACAATTATCTTATATTACAACCCCATTACAATGGTCAATCTCTGCTTGTGTCAAGTAAAGGACAAAAAATTCATTTATTATTTTTTGAAATAATTTTTGCAGACTCTGTTTCACTATTTTACTTTGAGATCCTTCTACCTACTACCTATAACCTGAATATTTCATAAATCACTCAAGATGCAATTCTATTACTTTCAAATAAAAGTTTCAATTTGTCTTCTTTTATTCCTACCCTCAATAAAAAACAGCAATATGCTAATGCCATCAAAGCATAAGCTGTTTCAGCAACCGCAGAATCTAATGTCCTATATCTTCCATGTGTAATATCATTTCTGTATTTTACAAATGCTGATATACTCTCCTCTGTACATGTCAATTTAGCTTTTTCTTTAAGTATTTTCATATAATAATCCTGTTTTTTGTAAAGTAAATATATCTTTCTGCTATTTGCCATACCCCAATGAGACATACTGCTAAAAATCATATCATATGTCTTGTCCTCTAATTTTTTATCAGATTTCCTATGCTGTTTGATCACCTCTTTCACACTTTTAATTAAATCCGTCAAATTGGTATTTTCATCATCTTTTAGGTCTGTTATAAAATCCAATTCACATTCAATAGATGAACATATATTTTTAATCTTATCATCAGACAAAATACTATAATCCTTATCATTATCAGCATAAAAATCAAATAAATATGATGTTTCCCCTTCTGTATCAGCGGACATCACAGAATGTAAATTTACTATGCACTCATCAATATCATCAAATAAAATATTCTGTTGATATTTCTTCTCTGTAAAATTGTCATACTGATAATCTAAGAATCCATCTGCAAACAAAGACAATCTACCTGTTTCGTCATTGCTCTGATATAAATGTACTTCATCAAATCCAACATTTTCTCTATTTGTCATAAATCTGCAAACTTCCATTAAAACTTTATATATATGTTTTATCGTTTTTATATGCATTTGCTTTGGGAATTCATATCTTACAACCAAATCCATAATCGATGGATTATTCTTTGATGGCACATTCCTCAAAATAAGTTTACATTCAATATCTTTTATTTTAACAGAATATTCTTTCTTAAACTCAGGGTATGTTTTAACATAGCACATTTTATCTTCATCATAACTGGTAACAATTCTTGTTTGCTGATACAAATTGTTAAGAGTCCCACCTATAAACTCTATCGCATTCATTTTGGACATATCGTAACTATGTAGATTTGCTTTGCTCATAATATATATTCCCGGTCTTAGCTTATAATTTGCTGATATCTCCCTTTCATCATACCCTGTATACAAAGCAATCTGATAGCCGTCCGTTGAGTATCCGTACAAAAAATGTTCTGGTGATTTCATTACATTTTTTGAAAACTCAGCTAATATACCTACTCCCTCTGTTATAAAGTTAAATACCTTATCTTGTGCATGAAAATAAATTTTCTCTTCACCTTGAAATACAAATCCTGTAAAATTGTCTGTGTTACGACTTATCATATTTAATATCATCACCTCGAATTATAAAATTGGCAAAGGCATCATAAATAAATCCTTCTGCCCGTGTTCTTTTAAAAACATCACAACTACATATTTTGCATCTTTACTTCTTCTTTAAATATGTATCTTCCACATAAGTCTCAGGTGTTGCTTCCTCAATTACACCAGACTTTGAATCAAAGGTATACTTCCTCTTCAACCTTTCATACAGTACAGAACCTACAGTTTCCATTACCTGCTTCATCATATTTGGATCGTCAAACAGCTTTCTGAAAAACTGATCATTCTGCTCATATCTGTCTGCTGCCATATTCGGAAAATCCTTTTCAAATAACAACATAAAGGTTGCCCTGTCATTGTTCTTTGCGTAGCTCTGCCATTTCTCCTGATTGGCATAATCATTTTCCATCTGAACAAGTACTTTATCCATTTCTGTAAAATGGGTTCCATACTTTTCGTTTATCTTATCAATGATTACTGTCAACGGGTCTTTCTTAGGCTCTCTATGACCGGAATCACCTGAGATAGGTGTATATCCGCCTTCTGTGCTTTCAAGCTCTATCGGACCTTCAAAGTCTTTTTCCAGCTTATAGTATTCAAGAAGGACTTTGTCATCAATATTTATCTTCTCGCCACCATGTCCCTTTGGAAGCATTATGTATAAGAATTTTGAATAAATACTGAATCTGTGAATGTCTTTATCAAATAACCTGCATACCTGTGTAATATAGGCATACACACGATTAAAACTTGCCAGAGTAGACTTAAATATATCCTGTTTTTCAACTTCAAGCACTTCATATCTGTCTACTGCCGGTCTTAACTGTCCCTGAAGCTTTCCAAGATCACCCACTGATTGATTCTCACTCTGATAGAAAATATCTGCAAATTTATCCACTTCTGATTTCTGATATACCCTGAAATCATCCAAAGTGTTCTTCATGTCATATACAACATTAGGATCTGTTTCCTCTAAGAGCACAGTTTCCTCATAAAATGGCTCAAAAGATGCTTTGATATCCTCTGCTGAATTGACAAAATCAAGTACAAAGGTATCTACTTTTCCTCTTGTAGTACGATTCAATCTTGATAAAGTCTGTACTGCCTTTACACCAGACAATTTCTTATCCACAAACATGGTATGAAGCAATGGTTCATCAAAACCTGTCTGATATTTTTCTGCAACAACAAGGATTCCGTAATCATCTGTATGGAAAGTTTCCGGCAAAGCTTTTTCTTTGATTGTCTTGCCTTCTTTATCCTTGTTCATTCCCTCCTCGGTAAACACATCATCGTTATCTTTCACTTCACCGGAAAAAGCGACTAACACTTCAAGGTCATTCAGTCCTTTTTCTTTTATCTGTCTCTTAAATTCCTGCACATATCGTACTGCGTGAAGTCTGGATGGTGTGACAACCATAGCCTTCGCCCTACCACCTATCTTATGTCTGGTGACATTCATAAAATGTTCCAGCATAATGGCAGTCTTCTGAGAGATATTATGTGGATGCAGTGTCTCGTAATTTATAATTGCCTTTGAACCTGCTGTTGTATCAAATTCCGGATTATCCTCAATAATCTTGGCAATCTTATAGTACATTTTGTAGGTCATATAGTTCTGCAAAACATCCAAGATGAAATGCTCCTCTATCGCCTGTCTCATAGAATAAATATGGAAAGGTCTGTAGATTCCTTCCGCATCCTTCTGACCAAACATCTGCAATGTCTTTCCTTTTGGAGTTGCCGTAAATGCAAAGAATGATAAGTTCTTATGCATCCCCTGTGCTGCCAGTTCATCTAATAGCTTGTCCTCATCATCCTTGCGTTTTCTCTCGTCCTCATCTTCCATCTCGGCATACTCTTTTAGAATTTCTTCTGTATCAGCTAATGCTCTTTTTAACTTTTTCGCTGCATCTCCGGTCTGCGAAGAATGTGCCTCATCAATAATAATCGCAAACCTTTTGTTTGCAGAATCTACCTCTTTATAGATTACCGGGAACTTCTGTAATGTAGTGATAATAATGCCTACACCATCATTAATCGCATCTCTAAGCTGTCCCGAATTCTTATCTACCTTCTTAACCACGCCCTCCACATGGTCAAACTGATATACCGTAGACTGCAACTGACTGTCAAGCACTCGTCGATCAGTAACGATGATGACTGACTGGAAAATCTTATTATCTTCATAATCATGGAGTCCGGTAAGTCTGTGTGCCAGCCATGCAATCGAATTGGACTTTCCTGAGCCTGCACTGTGCTGGATCAGATAACTCTTGCCTGAACCATTCTTTTTCACATCTTCCAACAGCTTCGTAACAACATCTAGCTGATGATATCTTGGGAAAATCATAGTCTCTTTCACAAGATTTCCATTTTTATCGTACTCCTGCTGCAAGTGCATATATTTCTGTAGAATTTCCATCAGACTGTCCTTGCAGAGTACTCTTTCCCAAAGATAAGCTGTATCATATCCATCTGGATTTACCGGATTACCTTTGCCACCTACTTTTCCAGCACCATTACTGCCCTGATTAAATGGCAGAAAATATGTACGTGCTCCCTCAAGCCTTGTTGTCATATAAACATTGGTAAGGTCTACTGCAAAATGCACCAACACTCTTTCCTTAAATGCAAAAATCGCATCCTTGCCGGCACGATCAAACTTATACTGGTTAATTGCATTTGTTGTATCCTGTCCTGTAAATTGGCATTTCAATTCCATAGATACTACGGGAATACCATTTACAAAAAGCACTATATCTATGCTGTTCTCATTATGTACAGAATAATGAAGCTGTCTTGTACAATGAAGGATATTCGCATCATACTGGATCTGTGTAGTCTCATTCAAAGAGGTCTCCGGCTTCCAGAAAATCGGATAGAACTTGATGCCTCTGTCTGTAAATCCATGCCGCATCACATTCAAAAGATTAGTCGTCTTGACTTCTCTTTTAAAACGCTCAACTATCTGCTTCTCGGAGTTCTCTGCATAGATTTTCACATACCTATCCCATTTCTTAGGCTGACTTGTCTTGATAAATTCCACAAATGTTTCCTCATCAATTCCTGATTCCCGATTAAATTTCTTCGGATTTCCTTTGGTATATCCGCCATGATGAATCAGATAGTCTTCGATATCTTCCTCAAATCTTTTCTCTTTTACATCAAAATCAGACATGAGCTACACCTCCTTTTTTCCTGTGACAACCTCGTAAATGAGGGATTTTTTGTATTCTTGGAATTTGTCAATTGCTTTATTTCTATCAGCTATTGTTTTATCAATCAAATTCTCTTTGCTTTGTAAATACTTCACAATCTCTCTTTGCTCACATATAGGTGGCACTGGTATTTTCAATGCTCTTAAATCAGTTCTCGACACCTTTAATCTGCATGTATTTATCCGATCATCACCCCTATCAATTGACATTATTCCTTTTCCTAAACTGTGCAATACTTTTTTAACAGTTTTGCTATGGAACAGATAATCACAATACTTTGCAGTTATATGATCTTCTTCATTATCATAATATGTGTAATATGCTGGACTTACACATCCAAAATAATGTGAGATTCCCACCGCACCTACAATCATATTCATGCTATTTAATACAAAATCCCCTTCGTGTGCTAATTTATACTGTGATACATCATCTTTAAATCTATCTAAATTTGTTGTTTTCTCTGAATATAATGTTACACCTTTGTCAATCGAAAGCGATAATCTCTCTGCTGTTTTAACAGGAAAATTTTTCTCGTTTCTTTCTTTTAATACATTTTTAAATGACAAATACTGCCAATGTGATGGTATCTTCCCAAGCCATTCTGTACCACTCTCTTTATAATCCACTTCATAATCAAGGCCTTTTGTAACTACCTCCGTAATAATTGATATTTTGTATTCCTTTAACTTTTCAATAATTGCCTGCTGCTTTTCAATAATTTCATCAATCTTTGAACACTTGGAGTCCAAATAATCAGCGATAAGTTTCTGTTGTGTTATGCTTGGAAAACAAATCATCAATTTTTCCAGCGTTCTCATTCCAATGTTTTGTTGTGTTCCATATGTCCATTTATTCTCAATCTGTTTCTGATATGCATCTGATTGAATAAAATAATAAAGATATTCATAATAGCACCTTTGAGGTTCTACACGAAAAACAGCTAATGGTGACCAAATTGTAAAAAGCTTTTGTGTCTCAACTTTCGCCACTTTACCTGTAGTTGCTCCAGATTTAATCATATATATATCATTTATTTGGGGGATATATTTTTTGCAGCATTCTTCATAAAATTCTTGTGAGATAAATCCTCTAATATGTTCAAAATCAATATGACCATTACCACAAGAGACTGCTTCTGCAGATATAAAAGGAATACCCTCATCAAATAATTCTGGAGTTTCGTGTGGTCCATCTGTAATTGGCATAGACAATGCATACAATGTCTTTCCTACATTCCAGTCTTCTGGTATCTCCCCAATCCATTCCACTCCGCTATCCTTCATCTCTCTCATAGGTCAAACACCTCCTCAAGACTTCCGGACAGTTCTGTCTCCAAATCCATAATCTCTGCCATTATCTCTGCTGATGGTCTTGGAGCTTCATACTTATAGAAATATCTTGTAAATGGAATCTCATATCCCACCTTTGACTTTTTCTCATCAATCCATGCATCCGGTGCAAATGGAAGTACTTCTCTTTCAAAGTACTCTTTGATATCCTCTTTTAACGGAACATTTTCCGTATCACGAAGACTCGTATCCGGCTGTTTCTTTCCCTTTTTCAACACCAGATTACCTTCTTCATCACGGAGCGGTCTTTCTACTGTAATCTTGGTATAACCAAAATCCTCGTTATCATAAATCTGGCTGATTTCACTCTCTTTAAAATCACCATAAATCTTTGTAATCTCAGCGATATCCTCCTCAGATATATCATTTCGCTTATTTCCCAATGCCTTTCTTCTCTTCACATACATCTCATTAGCATTGATTAGCTGTACTTTACCTTCTCTGACTGTACCTGCCTTTTTATTTGACAATACCCAGATATAGGTTGCAATTCCTGTGTTGTAAAAAATATCATTGGGTAAAGCAATGATTGCCTCCAGTAGATCATTTTCGAGAATATATCTTCTGATTTCAGAAGGTCCGCTTCCCGCATCTCCTGTAAAAAGTGGCGAGCCATTATGAATGATTGCAATTCTGCTTCCACCCTTATCAATGTCTTTCATCTTTGATATTGCTGTCATAAGAAAGAGCATCTGTCCGTCACTTGCCGCCGGAAGTCCTGCTCCAAATCTTCCTCCAAAGCCAAGCTTAGCCTCTTCTTCTACTTTTGCCTTTTCATTCTTCCATTCACGCCCAAATGGAGGATTTGAAAGGATATAATCAAAGGTACTGCCTGCAAACTGGTCATCTGATAATGTGTTACCATCCTTGATATAATCTGCATTGTTACCCTTAATCAGCATATCTGCCTTACAGATTGCAAATGTCTGGTCGTTGATTTCCTGTCCAAAGGATACAAGTTCCGTAGAAGCATTCAGGCTATGTAAATATTCCTCTGCAACAGAAAGCATACCTCCAGTTCCACATGCCGGATCATAAATTGTCTTTGCCACATTATTGCCGGAAAGGATATCATTATCATCATAGAAGAGAATATTGACCATAAGTTGGATAACTTCTCTTGGAGTGTAATGCTGTCCTGCGTCTTCATTATGAGACTCGGAAAATCTTCTTATAATCTCTTCAAAGATATAGCCCATTTCAAGGTTAGAGATTTCATTTGGATGAAGATTTCCCCTATCTGTTGTATATTCCTTTAAAACAATATAAAGAATTCCCTTATTTGACATAGTAGTAATATGACCATCAAACTTAAACTTTTCCAGAATATCCTGCACATTTGCTGAGAATCCATTCAGGTAATTTCTGAAATTCTCTTCAATATGGTCTGGATCATCCATAAGTCTCTCAAATGTATATTTACTGGTGTTATAAAAATCATATCCTGCTGCCTTACGAAGTAAAACATCCTTCATCGGAAGATTCTTTACTTCCTCATATTTTTGCAAAACTGCATCCTTGGTATCTGAAAGAATACAGTCAAAGCGTCTGATTACTGTAAGCGGTAATATAACATCTCCATATTCATGTGGTTTATATACACCGGTAAGCTTATCTGCTATTGCCCATATCAGGTCTGCTTTCTGATCTATTTTTGCACTTCTCGTAGCCATTTACATTTTCCTCCATAAGGTAATTTACTTTTCTTTGTCATCCCGTACATAGTCAATCAAATCTCCAAAATTGCAATCCAACTCTTTACAGATTTTTTCCAAAACGGATATTTTTACTGACTCGCAGTTTGTCATCTTTGCAATAGTACTGGAACTTAGTCCGGTTCTCTCACACAAATCTCCCTTTTTCATTCCATGATCAATCAACTGTTTCCACAATCCATTATAACTAATTGCCATACCTCATATCCTCCGTAAAATATGCAATCAACTCTATGATTATTTTATCATAAGAAAACTGCTTGTACAATTTGCATTTACAAATATTCTATGCCTTTTTTCAAATATGAAATAACTTTTTTATGAAACCTTAATCTAAATTTAAGTACAAATATAACATGATACTTACAATTACATTTTGTATGTAGTAAATCACTTAAATACCTACTGCGTTTATGTGGTTAGCTAACCATCATAATTTTATTACTACAAGCTAAAACATAGTATTGCCCCAACAAGCAAAAAAGCCATCTGGATTTTATTCCAAACGGCTTATGTAAATTTTATTTATTATTATAGCGACTGCATTCTTTTTCAAGCTTTTTAAAATCCAAACATCTGATTTTTCCTTTATAATTAGATTTACCCATACATAATTCATATAAACAATTAGCTTTATTAATAATTATCTCTGCATTTTTTCTGCACCATTTCAGCTCATCAATACACAACTGCTTATAGTGTTTTTCAGCTATTGTATCTCTTTTATCTTCTTTTAGATTTATTTTTACTAACTGTTTATCCTCTACTGGAATCATAAGATTATAATTTAAAACCCCAAGCAATTTCCCATTTTTATCAATTATTTGTCAAAATCGGCTCTAGGACTCATTTTCTTATGTTTTTCTACCGGATGCGATAATGGAATAAGATATTTATGTTCATTGCACACCACAACTGTACCTACATATATGCGGTGCTGTTTTCCTATTTGTGGCGAAACTGAAGAAACCCTATCATCAACATTATGCAGATTTCTAATATATTTCATATCTATACGATATAAATTTAATTTTTCCTGCTTCATATACCTCCTCAATACCAAAAATGGCTATGCTAAAAAGCATAGCCACCATGAAGAATCACCAAAGGCGATTCTTACGCTTTTACAACCTCCACTTAAAGGTAGGACTCACCTCTATTATTATATTACCAAAAAAAGAAAAATAGTCAATACAATTTCTGTATTTTTTTTATTTTTGCAAAACAGACCTTTTTCAAATTTAAGCAATCTTTTTGTGCATGTTTAATAGTATCTTTCACCATACTATATCAATCCACAATAATAATTTACTTTTGCTTGTGTCAATTAAATATAAAAATAATAATTTCTGTTTTAATATACTCAT